>Ga0208500_1000091_pt1 | contig 24477 bp, 32 predicted proteins | sample CryBogCBE17Sep08_FD_184568 | JGI IMG/M metagenome (GOLD analysis project Ga0208500, IMG submission 184568) | Freshwater microbial communities from Crystal Bog, Wisconsin, USA - CBE17Sep08 (SPAdes) | ecosystem: Environmental > Aquatic > Freshwater > Lake | place: Crystal Bog, Wisconsin, USA...
GATGATGAGTTTGCTAAGAAGTGGGGTGAGTTAGGTCCTATATATGGTAAGCAATGGAAGAATTGGAATGGTAAACCTGAACAGATAACCGACTATAAAGGTGGTGAAATAAACCCATATTTTTGTGATTGTCAAGAACGCATTGAAGATGGTAATTCCAAAGTGAGAAAGAAGAATGAAGGTATTGACCAAATCCAAAATCTAATCAATGACCTTAAAACAAATCCAGATAGTAGAAGAATGCTTGTATCGGCCTGGAACCCTGCAGAACTGGATTCGATGGTTCTTCCACCATGCCATTATAGATTTCAAGTTTATACGAGAGAGTTGACGTTTGAAGAAAGATGGGAATTATCAAAAAAACATGGTTATACTGGTAAAGATACTGTAATCCCAACGTCTGACGAAACCATTAATATGGTTAATGTGAGATTGGAAGTTAATTCAATGTGGGATGACCCATCATTTAATGGAAATGTTCCTAAACGAGCAATCTCTTTAATGTGGAATCAACGTTCAGTAGATACATTCTTAGGTTTACCATTCAACATAGCATCTTATAGTTTACTATTAGAAATCATAGCTATAGAAGTAAATATGGTTCCCGAAGAATTAATTGGTAACTTAGGTGATGTTCATCTATATAATAATCATATTGATCAAGCTAAAGAACAAATTACAAGAACTCCATATGAATTACCTAAACTCTTATGTAAAGACGAATATTGGTATTTAAAAGACATAGGCATACCATTTACAGAAAAAATTGATAAATTCAAATCAGATTTTTTTGAATTAGAAAACTATCAATCACACCCAGTAATTAAAGCACCATTATCGAATTAGGACATATTTATATGTACTATGATAAGATTTGCTAGACATAATAATAAAGACTATGTGATAGTAGATACTAATTTCATAATTAATGAATGTGACGAGACCATTGAAGTACCAATTCATATTAGAATAGATACAACAAATATATCCAAAGATCAAAATTTATTAGTATTTCAAAAAGCAGCATTACTTTTTAACAGATCAATTATAATTAAAAAACAAGAAACTATTGCACCAAAAAAATCATGGTGGAATAAAATTTTTAAAAACAATTAAGTATGTCAGTGTTATATTTTTCGGCCACTTGGTGTGGTCCGTGTAGATCATTCAAACCATTATTGCAACAAACTTCAGCAGAACTGGGAATTCCAATAAGTTATATAGATGTAGATGCAAATGGATCTATGGCTCAAAAATACGATGTTAGTTCAGTACCAACATTACTAATAACAGACACAACAGGAAACGTAGTAAAACGCCAGATTGGAGCTAGTTCAGGAAAACACGCACTTATACAATTTCTTTCTAGTGCTAAATAACTGTATATTTATATAAGACACAATATTACTAACCATAAAGGTTTATATGAACGCCGATGACTATAAAACAACTAAATATCCTAAAAGAGATATCACTTATGTTGGCCATGTTCTTCTTGCCATTTGGTTACGATGCCTTATTCAAATGGATTATGGATATAACTGGTTCATATTGGATCGCAGATATCGTTTTTTATTGTATTTCGGGTCTTTTCTTTACATTTTATATTTTCTCAAAATGGCTTTTAAATAAAAGATCTACAAATTAAGATATTTATATAAAACTATTTATATGCAATTTGGTATTAAACAATATTGGAGTCCTACTCCAAAGTCTGTAAGAAAAGTAGCAGATTCTTTATCAGCCGCAGCAATTGCTGTAGGTGCATTTTCTTTTGTAAATGACAATAAAACAGTGGCGGTTGTTGTCTTGATAATGGCCGGAGTTGGAAAATTTGTTTCTAATCTATTTGCAGAAGATCCAACTACTATTACTACTGATAGTACTACCAAATAATCATTAAACGGAGCTCCTTTTAGTTAAAGTTTATATACAATTTAAATACGCAAAATAAATCATGATAAATTTACAAGATTTATTAAAAGAGGAGTTAGAAAAGAGTGAAACTTTTTTAGAATTTTCTGGTAAAAGATTGAAGGGCGCTACAAAAATAGCAGAAGACGCAAAGAAAAAAGGTGGTCCTTCTATGTTAACTTACCAACATTTTTCTGTAAAATTGCCGTACTATAAAAAAGCAGAATCAGGAAAACTTGATATAGAAATAGCAAAAAAAGAGTACGAAAAATTAATTAAAGAATTGTCAAAAACTTATAAAAATATAAAACTCACTCAAACTGAATTTCAGAAATTGGTAGGTAGAATAGAAGTATTGGGAGAATTAATCATTAAAAGTAAATAACATGAAAAAGATTTTATTTTTATTATTTGTAATCTTATTTATTGGATGCGATACGCCTTATAAAATTATTGAAACTTATAAAACAGATACTAACGGAATTACTACAAAAACCGTAGAAAAAATTTATAGCTCAGGAGAAACATCTATACAAAGTACTATAGTATTAGGATATGATCCATTTTTATTTCCAAGACCTTATTATTTCGGTCGACCATATTATGGGCCTAGACCAATAATAGTGACACCAACACCAAGAATATATACTCCAAGAGGAAGACACTAGAAACTTAAATTTCTCTATTTCAAAAAAGAGTTTTATATTTATATCCTATTAATTATTAATCAAAACAAATAGTCATGAAAAAAGTAGTATTAGCGCTTGCTTTCGTAGTAGTTTTAATTTCTTGTGGAAGTAACACCAATACTGGTTCTACAACAACAGTAGATACCACAAAAAAAGTAGTAGATACAGTTAAAGTAGACACGACCTTAAATCCATCTCAAAGTGGTGGTGGAAAATTAAATCAGCCATTGAAGTAAGCTGACCTCAGCGTCAGAGAGTCTGTCTGCTAAGACTACGTATTTCGAAAGGTCTTTTATTATATATTTATTATAACATAACGGGGATGCCCGGCATTTGATCTGGATGAGAATGGTAGTATCACATGCGAGCCTATAGAGAGGTAAACAACTCTTAAAAAATAAACGCAAATAAAACTGCAAACCTAGACTTCGCAAACAACGTTATCAACATGGCATTTTCAAATGCTCCTGTTGCTCTGGCAGCTTAGTCTACGGGTTGGTAACTGACCTAGGAACATAATAGTTACAAATCGTGTGAAGACTAGACGGATTTTGGCCCGTGATTTTAGAGCTTACACAGTAGTATGCCAATGCTACAAGTTCTTGGACTTAAACCAAGTGGTGGATTCAAAACTCGTATACCAATACGACCCATACTAATCAGTTATTGAGCGAAGCATCAGAACAGGAACATTAGAAACACGTAGCCTGATGATAGCAGATTAACTCTTGTCACTGTGTACAGTATGACTAAGCATGTAAGAAGGGTATTATGATTACTTTCAGAGACAGGGGTTCGAATCCCCTCATCTCCACGGTCACTTTTAAAAATTCTTTATTGATTATCAACTAGTTATGGTAATTGGAAACCAACTAGTTAAGCATAACTGATTGATAACCAATACTGAGACTTTAAAAATAAATTTTTTTATATCAAAAATTAGTAGTAAGTTTACTATATCACAATTACAAAAAGCGTTTTATTATAAATGCACATATTTATTAGCATGAAACAACATTTATTACATACATCGGCGTGGCAGATAGAGCGTAGAAATACGTTATCCCTAGGCTATTGTTTTATGTCAATTAATGATGTGCAAGGAAAACCTAGTAATTCACCGGGGCTTAATGATTTTGAAGGATTGTAAAAGATCAAATATAAAATCAAAAATTAAGCCTCAACTCAAAAAAAGTTGAGGTTTTTTATTTTTGGTAACATAGCTGAGATGGATTAGCGTAAGTCTGAAAAACTTAAGAGAGAAGATCATTACTTCTTGTTACCGCATGAAAAATAAATACGACAAGCATTAGGTAATCAAACCTAATGACAATGAAACCAGTTAAAGGCAAAATAAGCCAAATAACTACTCATAACAAAGAGTATAAAATTGTTACAAACCCAAGTTTATGTGAACCATACTATGAAGACGGATCTTGGAATTGGCATCATGGAAATATGCCAAATCATAAATGGAGAGAACATAGAATATGGAAATATAATAGAAAAACAAAATGGAAATGAATATAAAAGACATAGTGACAAAAGAGCATGTTGTATCATTTGATAGTTATAGAGCTGGTTTTTTCTACTATAATGTTTACAATAGTAATAAAACCCCTGACGGAGAAACGTATCAGTTTACAATACCGACAGAAGACATAGCAGGCGCAACGTTAATGGCAACGGACAAAGCTATAACTTTTATGAGATGGATCAGAAAAGCAATTGAAAATAACACTTTGATAAAGATAAAATAAAAATGAAGAAAATTATAAGTTAAAAGTCTCTCTGAAGCAGGAGGGAACACAAACGCCCTCTTAGCTCAATTGGTAGATGTACGTGGCTTTTAACCATGGGGTTGTGAGTTCGAATCTCACAGGGGGTACAAAAAATATACGCGTGTATGGTGAAATGGTATCATGTCGGCCTCCAAAACCGCTGTTCTAAGTTCGAATCTTAGTATGCGTGCAAAATGCTCTTATAGTTCAATGGATTAGAACTCTAGACTACGGATCTAGCAATAAGCGTTCGAATCGCTTTAAGAGTACATGAATGGTTGAGTGGCCGAGTGGATAAAGGCACAGCACTGCAAACGCTGATACGTGAGTTCAATTCTCACCTTAACCTCTTTTGGATCTTTGACATATGGAATTTATCGAGATGTGGACCAATTGGCTAGGTCGCTTCATTTGGGATGAAGACATCGTGCAAGTTCGACCCTTGTCATCTCGACTTTTGAAAAGCTATTTTTTAAATGGTATTGTTAATCAAATTAAACAAATCCATTAATTTGGGGAGTCATGTTCCAAGGCTTGGCGATGGATCTTTGCAAGATCTATGAGAAGGGTTCGATACCCTTACTTTCCACTATGGGTTTGAAAGTAAACATTAAACAAAGGCCTTTGTTGAATAAATGGAACTTTCCGAAAGATGAATGTGCCTTCACTTTCTCAAAAGAAGGTACAAATGGGCGCTTCGCTTAGATGGTTTTAAAGCGTCACTCTTACAAAGTGAAGATCATCCGTTCGACTCGGATAGTGCCTACAAAGAGGATAAAATGTATAGTAACCTCAAGGATGATATCTCCTACTATACTCATGCAGCAGTAGCTCAAAGGCTAGAGCGTCACATTGCCAATGTGAAGGTTGAGATTTCGAAATTCTTTTGCTGCTCATGGCCATTCCAGTAAATGCCGGCTCAATGAAAACAAGCATTGCCTAAAAGGTGAAAAGCCTTTAATTTATTGCTTCTTAGTGTAACGGTTAACACACTTGATTTTGATTCAAGTAATTGGGGTTCGAGTCCCTGAGAAGCATCTTATAATTTGGAGGAATAGCCTAATTGCGTAAGGCAGCAGTCTTGAAAACTGCCGTATCGGTGTAAAAAGCCGGTTTGAGGGTTCGAGTCCGTCTTCCTCCTCTAAATAGTTACCCTGCTTGTTCCGTCGAGGGTTATAAAAATACATCAATTAACGGAACTCATGATGGAGGTCCTGCCAAGAAAGTGGACGAAAGGTGTTGTAGCAATGACTATTTTTATGGGTTTATTAGTGTAATGGTTAGCACGCTTGTTTGTGGAGCAAGAGGTTTCAGTTCGAGTCTGTGATTTACCCCCGGGTCATAATTATGGAGAGTAAAACAGTAAGGTTGCTGTCACCGCCTGCTAAGCGTGTGGTACTCTAAAAAGGTATTTGCTTCGATGCAATGCTCTCCTCGCATCCTCTATGTTGGTCCGAGTAGATGGAAAGAATGCATCGGACCCCATTTGGAGATATAGTAGAATGGTAAGCACACATGACTGATACTCATGGAATCTAAGTTCGAGCCTTAGTATCTCCACACAAGCTCCTTTAGCTCAGAGGCAGAGCAAGATCCTGTTAAGATCGAGGTCGAGATATCGTAATTCTCAGGGAGCGCATTAAATAATGGGTCAGACACCAGGGTTGTGGGCGCCGTCTGTAAAACGTAAGCACAAGAGTTCGAGTCTCTTCTGGCCCACTTAAAAGATATAGTTCATATATATAACTTATTGTAGTATATTTACTATATAAATGCAGCGTTCGAATAATGGTTAGTTCATGCCCCTTTCACGGGTATAATACGGGTTCGATCCCCGTACGCTGTACAATTGGCTTTATGGTTGAATGGTTTACAATACCACCTTGTCACGGTGTGTGGTACGGGTTCGAATCCCGTTAGAGCCGCCAAAGGATTGGAAGAACAAAAACCAAGCTGCAACTTGAAAGTATGTTCTATATCCTCTACACACCCCTTAAAGTAGCTTGCAGGCGAAAAATGGTAGTAGTTATTTTCATTAGCTCAGTTGGTTAGAGCAGCTGCGGAGAGCAGCAGGTCATTGGTTCGAGTCCAATATGAGAAACAGAATGTTACCTATTGGAATAACCTGAGCATGACTTGGTAGGCGTCCAACTTGGAGAATAGGTAATTTCTCACTGATCCTTAGCTCATCAGGTTAGAGCAAGTGACTCATAATCATTAGGTGACCAGTTCGAGTCTGGTAGGATCAACTTTAATATTGCGAGGAAGTGAATAGGTAGCTCGCTAGATTAAATTAGCTAATATTTATAGATATATGAAATATATTATCTATAAAATAACTAATTTAATTAATTCTAAAATTTACGTAGGTAAACATCAAACTATCAACATAGATGATGATTATTATGGGTCAGGAGTAGCTTTACAAAAAGCCATAAAAAAATATGGGAAAAGTAAATTCAAAAAAGAGATTCTATTTATTTTTGATAATGAAGAAGAAATGAACAGAAAAGAAATTGAATTAGTTACAGAGGATTTCATAAAAACAGGTAGAACTTATAATATAGGAGTAGGAGGAGAGGGAGGACCTCATTTTAAAGGTAGAACCCATTCAGAAGATACTAAAAGAGTAATATCTGAAAAGGCAAAAGGTAGAAAATTTACTGAAGAAACTAGAAAAAAATTGTCTGAGTCTAATAAAAAAAGAGTTTCTTCAGAAGAAACCAAATGTAAATTATCAGAAAAGGCTAAATTAAGATTTTCTAATAAAGAGAATTTAGAATCTCATTCTAAAAGAATGATAGAATATTATAAAAATAAAATTGCGCGGTAGAGAAGTGGTCATCTCATGACTCTCATAAGGTCAAAATCGATAGTTCGAATCTATCCCGGCGCAACTAAAATTTTGCTAGAAAGTAAATGAGTGATGTAGTTATAGAAGTGTAAAGACTATCGCATTACAGTAGTATCAGCTACGTTCATTTATTAGTATAGGTAGTTAGCTTGGGCGGTTGGCTGAAACGAAGTAATTCGTAGTCATATTAATATAAGGATAGGTTAAATTCCTATACGGTTCTTTCTAACTTACTACACTCTGATAAGTGTACAAAATTTTAAAATCGCATTATGGTGAAACGGCTATCACAGAGTCCTCATAAGGCTTTATTCCAATTTCGAGTATTGGTAATGCGACATAAGGTCGATTAGTTAAGTTGGCTATAACACTTGATTTGTAATCATGAATCTCCAGTTCGAGTCTGGAATTGACCTCAAAAGATAAATAGTTATGAGAAGATATATTGATGGAAGAGAAATAAAAGTCGGGGATATCTTTACCGACGGTTCTGATAATCAAACACATATAAGGCTTAAAAATAGAGCTAAAGTTTTATATGTCGATAAATTTACATTAGTATGGTTTCCATTGAATGATTTTACTATTCATTCATATGGATATAAATCCAATACTTGGTGTTTATCTAGCGATCCTAAGAAAGTAGAAATGTCTGAACTTATAGAGGATGAACTTAAGATATATAATTCATCGAATGAGTACTTAGTATAAAATTATTAAAACGCGAAAGTGGCGCAATTGGTAGCGCACCGTCCTTCCAAGTCGGGGGTTGCGAGTTCGAACCTCGTCTTTCGCTCTCCGTTCTGATAAGTAGCAGAACACCAGTGAGTTGGATAAATGAAGGTGTCATTTTTGGTCTTATGATGTAATGGAAGCATGAGAATCTTCTAAATTCTACGATCTGATTCGAATTCAGATAAGACCACTAGAACTTTTATTTATTATAAAAATGTTTTAAAAGAAAAAAATAAAAAGTATGATTTGGGGAATAATTTGGATAGTGAGCATCATTTATGTTATCACTAGAATGATTGGAAGTAATAAGAAAAAATCACTGGATGGTGTTATAGGAAACACGCCAGGATTTGATGCAATAATATTTGTATGGGGAGCACCATTTTTTGCATTGGTTGATTTAGGTGCAAGATGGATTTCACACATGAAGCATAAATAAACACTGTTTCCTGGCGAAACGCTGAAAAGCTTGGCAGACGCACTCTCCTGTCTCGAGGGTGTGGAGCAACTAATAAAGATTGGATAATGGGTTGACCACAAAGCGCGCAATGTCCTCTTCCTAAAGTCCACGTCATGGTTCGAATCCATGGGAAACAGCAATAGTACGTTCGTAAGTAGCCGGTTTAAAACTATTCAAATAAGGAAACACGGCCTCCCTAAAAATGGGGGACATCAAGCACCTGTAGCCCAACGGGAGAGGCAATAGACTTAGGATCTATTCAGTGTCGGTTCGAATCCGACTAGGTGTACAAAAGAAACAGAAGTGTTTAATGAATGTAGTTTTCTCATTATGTTTCTTCCGGCCGTAGTTAGACTTCAAGATAAACTCATTCAAAGCTGGGTCGCTCCCAGCACATGCCTGTGTGACGTAAATGGCATACCGTATCAGACTTAAAATCTGAGTCATGTGGGTTCGAATCCCATCACGAGTACTTTTAATATTTATTAAAAAAGGAGGTTTACATGGAAAGGCAATTTAGAACATTAGAAAAGCGCCAACCAATTGATTTGATTCCATATGTTAAAACTCATATGATTAAATTCCCAGACTCTGAGATTTTAGTTGGATGTGATTCTCAAAATCAAGGAAGAAAAACTACTTATGCAGTAGTAATTGGTATGTACAATCCAGGTAAAGGAGCGCATGTATTATTTGCAATGTTCGATGAACCAAGAGTAAGATTGACTGAAAACTCAATTAGATTGTTAAATGAAGTTTGGTATTCAGTAGAAGTAGCAGAAAAATTAAAATCAGAATTAGGAATAATTGCAAAATGGATTGATATAGATTTAAATCCAGATCCTAAATGGCAGTCTAATAAAGCATTAACTAACGCAGTTGGTATCGTAACTAGCATGGGTTACCATGTTAGACATAAAGGACTTTCTCCAGTTATGACCTATGCTGCTGATAAATTAGTTAAATAATTTAAATGAATATTAATGTATCTTAAAAAATAGTATTATATTTATAAAGGAACCTTCCCTAAAAAATATAGTACTATTTATTATGTCAGAAAATAAAATCCTTTTTATCCTAAAAAGAAAAGAAGACTATCATTCGGTTATAGACTCTCACATCGGCCTAAGTACAGGTCTTTATAATTCAGCAAATTTTATGAATGAAATGCTCCAAAAAGCAGGACGTAATAGTAAATTAGTTGTTGTTATAGATAATAATGATATAGATAGAGAAGTTAATTTATTTAAGCCAACTCACGTTATTATAGAAGCTCTTTGGGTTGTTCCTAGTAAATTTAGTGTACTTTGTAAATTGCATCCTAACGTTAAATGGATTATCAGATTGCATAGTGAAGTTCCATTTTTAGCAAATGAAGGTATCGCATTTGATTGGATTGCAGACTATGCTAGATTTAACAATATTGTTATTGCTGCTAATGCTCCAAGAGCTTTAAAAGAAGTAAGAATGTATGTTAAAAGAGTATTAGATTTAACTACTCAAGAAGTTGAAGATAAAATTATATACCTTCCAAATTTTTATCCACAAGAATATAAATCTAAGATTCTTGATAAGAAAAAAGATACTATAGATATAGGTTGTTTTGGAGCGGTAAGACCTTTAAAAAATCACATGCTACAAGCAATTGCTGCAGTTAAATTTGCAGATAAAATAGGAAAGAAATTAAACTTCCATATAAACGCAGGTAGAATTGAAATGAAAGGAGAACCTGTTCTTCATAATTTAAAAGGATTTTTTACTCAGTTATACCCAACTGGTCATAGATTAATAAATCATGATTGGCAACCTAGAGAAGAATTTATTAAAACATGTGCAGCGATGGATCTAGGAATGCAATGTTCATTTTCTGAAACTTTTAATATAGTTGGTGCGGACTTAATAAGTCAAGGCGTTCCTTTAATTGGATCTACAGAAATTCCATGGATAGATTCTACATGGTGTGCGAATCCTGTAGAAGTAGATGAGATATATGATGCTTTATTAAAAAGCTATAATATTTATAAGCTGAATGTATTTTTTAACAGATGGTATTTAAAAATGTACACTTCTAAAACTAGAAGAATTTGGAAAAGATACTTTAAAAAATAAAATATTAAAAAATGGCACATCACAATCACAAATTACAGATCTCTTTTTGGGAAAACGGAGAATTAGTAAAAGAAGAATTCGAACATCATCTTAAAGATGGAGTTTATCGTAAATTAGAAGAATACGCTAAAATTCGTAATCATTTTGTATTTAAAATTTACGGACCAGAAGGCGAACTGATAGAATCAAAAGGGGTTGAAATAGATACATACGCGTAATAAGAATTTATTTACGCGTATATTAAGTATATTTATTAGAAATAATAATTTACATGGCGCAATTTAATATTTCTAATCCTAACTATGGATTTAGTGGTACGTCGTTATCCGACGGTGGATTTTCTTTACACACACAACCATCGGAAAAAACTGCCGATAATTTCGGTCGTCAAAAAGTAACAATACATCAAAACGTATACGAAGCTGATTTTGAATATGGATCCCAACCACTACGTTGGGAAGCATTATTATATGGATCAGCTTCAATTCAACAAGTTCCAAGTTTAGGAGGTGTTGTAATGCAAGTTGGTACAGGTTCTAATGATACTGCTATTCGACAATCTAGACCATATCATAGATATCAGCCAGGAAAGACAATGTATATGGCTGCAAATGCTAACTTTGGTGGTCCTGTTAATGGCAACTATCAAAGAGTCGGTTTTTTTGATGATTCAAATGGTGCATACTTTGAACAAGGTTTACCTTCTGTAAATAATCCATATGGAATGTATGTGTGTGTTAGATCTGATGCTAGTTTAACAGGTAGTTTACCAACATCAATTAAAATTCCTTTAAATCTATGGAATGGAGATCAATCTTATATATCTACAATTAATTGGTTGAACGTTCAAATGATTTGGATTGAGTATGCATGGTACGGTGCGGGAACTATCAGATTTGGAGTTACAGCTAATAGTGAACAATACATTTTACACACATACAATACTGCAAATATAAGTCAAGGGCCATGGTCAAGAACTGGTAATTTACCTGTTAGATATGAAGTAAGAAATAGCGGATCTTTTTTATCAGCTAATACAATAGTTACATCGTCTTTTACAGATGGATCTTCTTTCCAATTATCAGGCTCAATTAGCGGAACATTTTTTACAACATCTAGTACTGGACTAGTTGCAAGTGGTAGTGTCCCTCCAAGATATTATGTTGCAACTGGATCATCTTTATACACTACTTATCAAAATATAGCTACAGCAATCAATGCGTCTTCATCTGCATTTGGAATAATAGCCTCTGCATCATCTACAACTCCATCATTATTATTATCAGCGAGTCTTCCTTTATCTAATAATGGAGCAGTTTCAGCTAGTTATGGATTAAATTTTTCTTATGTAACAGGAAGCGTATCTCAATCTTTTGTTGGTATTACAGCAGGTACCACATTTGTGCATTATGGAGTATCAGTAGTTGTAGAAGGCGGAAGAGATGCTCAAAGAGGTTTTACTTATGCTTATGGAATTAATCCACAACAGCCTAGAAGATTAGTAAATGCAGGAGCTTATAGATTTCCAGTATTGTCTATTCAAAATAGACCTATGGGAACTCAAGAATACACTCAAGCTTCTGCAGCAATAACTTCAGCTACGACTTCAAGTATTACTGTTTCAGGTACTCCATGGACAAGTAATCAATGGCTTGGAAAATCAATTTATTTTCCTACAGGATCACAAGTTGGACGTATATTAAGTAATACAAATAATACTATTAATTTCGTAGATCAAGTTATAGGATTACCTATGACTCAATCTGCTCAAAGTGCAGGAAATGTTTATACAATAGGATTAATTAATAGAGGTCAAATTTTACCTTTAAACTTAGTAATTTCTTCTGACCAATTATGTGTAGTTGAATTAATAGCAAGTACACCTAATAATCCTATAATATTAACTGGATCATCTTTTGTTCCAATGAATACTTTAGGATCACTTAACTCATTCGTAACAAGAGATATATCAGCTACGCAATTAAATTCAGGATCTGGAGAAGTAGTATATGCATTCGTATCGCCTGCTGGTGGATCTGGATTACAAACAATTGATTTAAGTAATTTCTTCCCTTTATATAATACAATTAGAGGTAATTTACCTGATATTTTAACTGTAGCTGTTACAACTTCTACTACTGGTTCAAGTGTAGGAGCTCATTTAATTGGACAAGAAGCGATGTCTTAATCACATAGATTTTATATTTTATACTTTAATAGGTATACCTTATATTAGTAGAATATCTACAATATTTGGTATACCTTTTTTTTATTTAAATTTAAATTATGCAACAAACAAGATCACAAGTAAGTGTATCCATTGACAAAACAACACCAATAGTTTGTGAAGAATGTAAAAATCAAACTTTTTCTGAAGCAGTAATGATTAGAAAAGTTAGTAAGTTTTTAATTCCAGGCGGTTCTGCTCAAGACGCCATATCTCCAATTCAAGTTTTTGTGTGCTCTAAATGTGGCCACCTTAATAAAGAATTACTACCACCAGAATTATCATCACAATTAAAAGTAGAAGCAGAAGATGGCAAGTAGAGATTTTGATGATAAAGCGATTGTTTATGATGAAAAAAATTCTAGAACTATTTTAAAAACTGATTCTATAGTTGATTCTATAGTTGATTCTTTTATCGATAGAGCTAAATTTGGAAAATTAAAATATAATACGGATTTAGATAGGCTAGATCTATCTTTATCAGATTGGCTACAACACGCAATAGAGGAACACATGGATGCAATACTGTACCTAAAAAAAATTAAGAGTATAGTAGATGGAAAAAATAAGTTATGACAAAAAGGGAATCCACTATAAATTATGCTTACCAAAAGTCTGTTTCGTATTCTCAGTATTCAATGTATAAACAGTGTAACTTTAGATGGTATTTAAACTATGTAAAGAAACAGAAAGTATTTAAACCAAGTATTCATACATTATTTGGTACTAGTTTCCATGAGACAATACAAGAATATTTAAGACTAATGTACGAAGAGTCTGTAAAAAAATCTGAAGAATTTGATTACGAAGCTTTCTTGAAAGAAAGAATGATAGTCAATTACTCAGAAGAAAAAGAAAAGAATAAGAGTGAACACTATGTAAGTAAAGAAGATTTTACTGCATTCATACAAGACGGTGTTAACATTCTTTCTTGGCTAAAAAAACATAGAAAAAAGTATTTTACCACAAAAAAAGTAAAGCTAATTGGAATTGAAACTCCAATGGAGCAATATATTGTTGAGGAAATTCCAAATGTCATTATGCAAGGATATATAGACATTATTTTTTACGATGAAGATTTAAAGAAATATAAAATTATTGATTTTAAGACAAGCACAGGTGGATGGAAAGATTCTGATAAAAAGGATGATCTAAAATTAAGTCAAATACTATTGTACAAGCATTTCTATTCAAGGGCCTTAAAAATAACTCCTGAAGAAGTAGATGTTTTATTCATGATAGTAAAAAGACGCCCATTTATTAGTGAAGAATTTCCAACTCACTGGGTTCAAGAAATTATACCCGCTCAAGGAAAATCAAAATTAAAAAAGTCGGTAGAAGAATTTGAATCTTTTGTTAGAGAGTGTTTTACTAAAGACGCAAAATATATAGACAAAGAGTACCAGAAAAATTTCAATGGATGTAAATGGTGTGAATTTAAAGATCGACCTGATCTTTGTTCAAAATCTTAAATTATTTTTATATATATAGATATTTAACTTGTATATGTAGATATTTATAGAAAAGAATACAATGACACAAAAACCAAAAAGATCTACAACGTCTCTGAAGATACCAGAGACTCTATACGAGGACTTCAAAGTAACCTGTATAAAATCTAAGATGAACTTACAAGAGGTCGTAGAAAGAGCTCTATATCTCTACATGACAGATGAGGCGTTTAGAAAGACAATATACAATCAAATAAACACACATTATACTGGATCAGAAAATCCAGGATTAGTAAAATAAATTAAAGCTCGTTATGATAGAAGGTTACATACCACAAAAGGACAGAAAAAAAATTCTGTTATTATGCGATGATATTAGAATGACAAGTGGAATTTCCACTATGGCAAGAGAAATTGTAGTTAATACTGCGCACGTTTTTAATTGGGCAAATTTAGGCGGCGCAATCAATCACCCAGATCAAGGAAAAAGATTAGATATCTGTGAAGATACTAATAAAATATTAGGAATTAATGATGCTTATGTGTTCGTTTATCCAATCAATGGTTATGGTAGTCAAGAATTGGTTAGAAATCTAATCGAAATAGAAAAGCCACATGCATTGATGATGTTCACTGATCCAAGGTATTGGACATGGTTATTTCAAATGGAGAACGAAATTAGAAAAACTATTCCTATTATTTATTTGAATATTTGGGATGATTTACCTGCACCACTATATAATAAAGCATATTATGAATCTTGTGATGCTTTGTTAGCAATTTCAAAACAAACTAAAAATATCAATGATCTTGTTTTAGGAGAAATAGCAAAAGATAAAGTAATTAAATATGTACCTCACGGAATTAATGAAAAGCATTTTTACCCAATAGATCCAGAATTCATGTTAGAAGACTATTTAAAAGTTCAAGACATGAAAAAAGATCTTTTTAAAGGAAAAGAATACGAGTTTGTTTTATTCTATAATGCAAGAAATATTAGAAGAAAATGCGTTTCTGATTTAATTGCTGCATGGTCACATTTTTGTGATGAGATTGGAGAAGAAAATGCTGCTAAATGCGCTTTATTGTTGCACACTCAAGCTTTAGATGAAAATGGCACAGATTTACCTGCAGTGATAAATTTACTTTGTTCAGAAGATCATAAGAACGTCATTATTAACGATAGTAGACTTCCAGTAGATCAAATGAATTTAATGTATAATGCTACTGACGCTGTGGCTTTAATCTCTTCTAATGAAGGTTGGGGATTGAGTTTAACAGAAGGCATGATGTGTGGAAAACCCATTATCGCAACAGTAACTGGTGGAATGCAAGATCAAATGAGATTTGAAGATGTAGATGGAAATTGGTTTACGCCGTCAAAAGAAATTCCTTCTAATCATTTTGGTACCTATAAAAAACACGGCAAATGGGCATTCCCAGTATTTCCTAGCAATATGAGTTTGGTAGGATCAATTCCAACTCCTTACATTTGGGATGATAGAGCAGATTTTAGAGATATTGCTATTCAAATTCAAGAAGTGTATGCATTGAAAACTGATCAACCTAAATATGGTTCTTTAACTAGAGGTTTTGCAACATATGAAGATGTCTGTAAAGCTGCTAGAGAATGGGTTACATCAGATGAATCAATGATGAGTGCGAGATTAATGGCTAAAAATGTAATTGAAGGCATCAACGAAACTTTTGATAGATGTAAACCAAGAAATAAATTCGAATTCAATAAAATAGAAGATTTAAAACCAAAAAGTATACCACACCCTTTAACATATTAATAGTCTATGAAGCAGTACGCAGTTATATCGTGTCCAATTGATACATACTCAGGATACGGAGCAAGAAGTAGAGATTTTGTAAAAGCTCTTTACGAATTAAAAAAAGATGAATGGGAAATTGAAATTTTGCCTCAAAGATGGGGATCAACTCCATGGGGATATATAGCAGACAATAAAAATGAATGGGGATGGATGATTCCTTTATTTAATAATTCAGGACAAATGAAAAAACAACCTGATTTTTGGTGTCAAATTACTGTTCCCAACGAATTTCAACCTGTTGGAAAGTACAATTTAGGACTAACGGCTGGTATAGAAACAACTATTTGTCACGCTAGTTGGATTGATGGAATCAATCGAATGAATTTAACTTTAGTGTCTTCTGAACATGCAAAAAATGTTTTTAAACAAACAACCTTTCAAGAAAAAAATCCTCAAGGTCAAATAACAAGAGAGATTAAATTAGAAAAGCCAGTAGATGTATTATTTGAAGGCGCAGATTTAAACAAATACTTTTTTATAGAAGACGACGCAATAGAAGGTACTGATTTAGTTTTAAAGCTAGACGAAATTAAAGAGAGTTTTTGTTATTTAGTCGTAGGTCATTGGTTACAGGGAGATTTAGGAGAAGATAGAAAAAATATAGGGTTAACAATTAAAACATTCTTAGAAACTTTTAAGAATAAAAAGAATAAACCCGCTATGGTACTTAAGATCTCAAGTGGCGGCGCAAGTATAATGGATAGAGAAGCAATTTTAGAAAAGATTGATTCAATTAGAAAATCAATTGATTCTAAAGATTTACCAAGTCTATATTTACTTCATGGAGAATTAGATGATCAAGATATGAATTATCTTTATAATCATGGAAAAATTAAAGCCATGGTTAGTTTAACTAAAGGCGAAGGATTTGGAAGACCTCTGTTAGAATTTAGTCTATCTAAAAAACCAATCATAGCTACAGCCTATTCAGGGCATACAGATTTTCTATTTATGGAATATACAAGTTTAGTAATAGGCCAATTAACTCAAATTCATCCTTCAGCAGTTGTTCAAGATATGTTAATTCCAGAATCAGGATGGTTTTCTCCTGATATTAAACAAGTAGAATATTTTTTCCGCGATATTTTTGAAAAGTATCCTAAATACGTAGAGAAAGCAAAACAACAAGCTCATAAATCAAAAACAATGTTTTCTTTTGAAGAAATGAAAAATAAATTAGGTTTATATCTAGATAAAGTTCCTAAACAAGTTGGATTAAAATTACCAACCTTAAAAAAGATAGAACTTCCCACAATTAAAAAAGACGAATAATGATAGACACTACTTTAATGCTATGTCCTCTTTGTAAACAAGATGAATGTTGCAACATAGAACCAATAAATGAATTTCATAACAAGTATTCTTGTATTGCGTGTGGATTTGAAACAACCGATTTAATGAGAGAAGGTGAGTTTGATTTTTTTGCTTATGAAGAAGATGATGCTTTTCCCATGTTATATAAAGATATTAAACAAACAGATGAAATTAAAAGAGTTTGGTATCCAATGACAATAAACATCAAAGGCAAAGGTACTGTTTATCCATTTGGAAAATTTGCAGATGATTGGCAATGGAGAGCAACTAAAAGTATTAGGTTAACAGAAGAAGAATTAAAATTACCTAAATACAAAGGACAATCACATAAGTCTGATGCATCTTCTACTCAAGATTTTGGAAAAGATTTTTACGCTGCGTGTGATTATATAAATTTATTTGATATATGAATAGAGTAAGTATCAGTTATGCTATTACAGCATGTAATGAACACGTAGAATTAAAAAGATTATTAGATCAATTATTATCTTATATTGAGGATAATGATGAAATAGTTGTACAATTAGATACAACAGCTACAGATGAAGTTATATCTACGGTGAAAGAATATTTTGATAGGATTACATTTACTCAATATTCTTTGAATAATGATTTTGCATCATTTAAAAATAATTTAAAATCTAATTGTTCAAAAGAGTATATTTTCTTTATTGACGCAGATGAGTATTTATCAAGTTCATTAATATCTCACTTAAAAACTATTTTAACAGAAAATAGACCAATAGAATGTGTACACGTTCCAAGAGTTAATACTGTAACTGGATTGACCAAAGAACACCTCGGAAAATGGAGATGGAATGTAAATAAAAAAGGATATATTAATTGGCCAGATTATCAAACAAGGATAATTAAAAATCAACCATCTCTAAAATGGGAAGGTAAAGTTCATGAAAGAATTTGTGGCTGCCAAATTTATACTTACTTACCAGATTCTGATGAAACATGGGCGTTATATCATCCTAAAGATATTAAACGACAAGAAAAACAAAACAGTTTATACGATACAATATGAGTGAAAAAGTTGCGTTAATACCTGTAATTAAAGCAATAACTTTTTGAAAATGTTATAAATAAAAAATATGAATAAAAGAGCTCTTATTTTTGGAATTTCTGGTCAAGATGGAAGTTATCTTGCAGAATTTCTATTAGAAAAAGGATATATTGTACATGGAACTATTAAAAGAAACTCTGTTGCCGAGAATCAAACTGTTAGATTAAATGAAATCTATGATCAAATTAAAAACAATTTGCACTATGCAGATATGACTGATCTTTCTTCTTTAATTAGAGTAATTAATAAAGTTGAACCAGACGAGATATATAATTTAGCAGCACAGTCTCATGTTAGAATTTCTTTTGATCAACCTATATATACAGCTAACGCAACAGGTTTAGGTGTTCTAAACATGTTAGAAGCAATAAAAGAAATTAATCCTAAAATAAAACTGTATCAAGCTTCTTCATCTGAAATGTTTGGTAACTCAATAGATTCAGACGGATTTCAAAGAGAGACCACTCCAATGAATCCTGTATCACCATATGGATGCGCTAAATTATTTGGTTATAACATAGCAAGAAATTATAGAAATTCTTATGGATTGTTCGTGTCTAATGGAATTTTATTTAATCATGAATCTCCAAGAAGAGGTACTAATTTTGTAACAAATAAAGTTTGTAAAGAAGCGGCTAAAATTAAATACGTATCATCAAATAAATTACTATTGGGAAATTTAGACGCAGCAAGAGATTGGGGTCACGCTAAGGATTATGTAAGAGCAATGCACATGATTTTACAATTAGATCAACCAGATGATTTTGTGTGCGCTACAGGAGTATCCCATACAGTAAGAGAGTTGTGCGAATTAGCTTTTAACGAAATCGGATTAGATTATAAAAAATGGGTTGATATAGATGAAAAATTTCTAAGACCAGAAGAACTTGAATTTTTAAAAGGAGATGCTTCAAAATTAAAATCTGCGACTGGATGGGAACCAGAATACGATTTTGAAAGCATGATAAAAGAGATGGTTACATATTGGGTAAACGAATACGTATTTTAACATGAAAAAATTAATTACCGGTGGAACTGGATTAATAGGATCTGCTTTTGAAGAAGGAGAAAAAGTTGGATCTAAATATAATTTAGTTAGTTTATTTGATACTGGATTAATGTTTAGAGATTACAAACCAGACGTTGTAATTCACTGCGCTGCCAAAGTAGGTGGCGTAGGTGCAAATATGAATTACCCAGCAGAATTCTATTATAAAAATATTATGATGAACGCAAACATCATAGATACATGCTATAGAAGAGAAGTAAAAAAATTAGTTTGCTTTTTATCAACTTGTGTATTTCCAAATGATGTTGAATATCCTTTAGATGAAACTAAAATACATTTAGGAGAACCTCACTTTACTAATGCTCCTTATGCTTATGCTAAGAGAATGGCTGATGTACAAATTCAAGCTTACAATAAACAATATGGTACCAAATATTTTTCTGTTATTCCTTGTAATGTTTACGGTCCAAATGATAATTACAATTTAGATAATGGTCATGTTATACCAACATTAATTCACAAGTGTTATTTAGCGAAACAAAATAATACGCCATTTGAAGTTTGGGGTGATGGTGCACCGTTAAGAGAATTTATATTTTCTAAAGATGTTGCAAATATTGTGGATTTACTATTAGAAAAGTACGAGGGAACTGATCCTGTGATTATTTCAAATCCTACTGAGTATACTATCAAACAAGTTGTAGATCTTATTGTTGAGCATCTGGGCTTCGATGGAGAAGTAAAATGGTTAACCGATAAACCAAATGGACAATACAGGAAACCTTCAAGTAATAAAAAATTATTAAGTATAATAGGTGAATATAATTTTACAACCCTAGAAATAGGTTTAAAAGAATCAATAGATTGGTTTATATTAAATTATCCAAAAATTAGAAAATAATTGTGATAACTTATAAAGAGATAGGACATTTTGGTAGGTTAGGCAATCAGTTATTTCAATTTGCTTCTACTTACGGTATAGCAAAAAAACTTGGTTACGAAGTTAAATTTCCAATAGAGAACATGACTGAACCTTCTATAGAAGATTTTAAAGACGGTATACGAAGAGAAGTTACTTTTGATGTACCTAAATGTTTTAATATTCCAGATGATTTACTATGTTCTAAAAAAGAATTCAATAATATAAACATAGATGTACAAGAACCTTATTTCCATTTTTGTGAGAACATATTCTCGATACCAGATAATAAAAACATTAGAGGATATTATCAAACAGAAAAATATTTTAAACACGTAGAAAATGATCTCAAAAATATACTTTCGTTTAAAAACAAATTATCCCCGCATTTTATTGGTCTTAATACGGTTAGCATACACATTAGAGTTGGCGATTATGCTGGTTTACAGCAATTCCATCCAATATGTTCATCAGAATATTACATATCAGCCTTAGAAAATTTTACTGATCAAGAATATACGTTCTTAATATTTTCTGATGATATAGAGTACACGAAAAATATGTTTGGAGATCAAGATAATTTAATTTATATTGAAGGAAATGATTCTTACACAGATTTACAAATGATGTCTTTATGTAATCATAACATAATAGCAAACAGTTCATTTAGTTGGTGGGCTGCATGGTTAAATAAAAATCTCAATAAAAAAGTAGTAGCTCCTAAAAATTGGTTTGGTCCAGCGTACGAAGGAGTTCATAATACAAAAGATTTATATCCATCTTCTTGGATAATTTTATAAAACAAAATATCATGATTTTAAATTTAATACAATTAGTTGAAAAATACGAGATGGATATAAAAGGTGTTATCCATATAGGTGCACATTTCGGAGAAGAAAATCCAGCTTATGATAATGTAGGTATAAAAAATAGAGCATTTTTTGAACCCTTAAAAAGTAATTTTAATAAGTTAAAAGAAAATATTAAAGACGAAAAATATACTTTATACAATATTGCTCTCGGTAATGAAAATAAAGAAATAGAAATGTATGTTGAGAGTGTTAATTTAGGTCAATCTTGTTCTGTATTAAAACCAAAAGGACATTTAATACAATATCCTCACATAACTTTTAACGAAAAAGAAATAGTAGATATGAAGAGACTTGACGATGTGGGATTAAAATTAGATAACTTTAATTTTATTAACATGGACGTTCAAGGATTCGAATTAGAAGTTTTAAAAGGTGCAGAAAAAACTTTAAATTCAATAGATTACATAATGTCAGAAATAAATAGAGCAGAGGTATATGAAAATTGTGCACAGATATACGAGTTAGAAGATTTTTTAAAAAATTATGGATTTGAATTGGTTGAAGAAGATTGGGGAGGATATACTTGGGGAGACGGATTTTTTATCAAAAGAAAATAATTAAAATGAATAAAAAATACGATTATTTAATAATTGGTTCAGGACTTTATGGTTTAGTTAGTGCTCACATTTTAACTAATGCTGGTAAAAGATGTCTTATTTTAGAAAAAAGAAATCATATAGGTGGAAATTGTTACAGCGAAAATATAGATGGAATAAAAGTACATAAATACGGACCTCATATATTTCACACTGATAAATTAAGAGTGTGGGAATTTATAAACAAATACACTACAATTAATCATTTTTCATGTAGACCAAAATTACGGTATAAAGACACTATTTACTCTTTTCCCATAAACATGTTAACTCTACATCAAGTTTATGGTGTTATTACTCCTGAAGAAGCTAAAAAGAAAATAGAAGAAGTTACAGAGCCTTATAAAAAATTATATCCTAATCCTAAAAGCGCTTACGAATGGGCTTTACAATTAGTGGGACCTGAATTATACGAAATATTTTACGAAGGTTATTCAAAAAAACAGTGGAAAAAAGATCCAAAAGAAATACCGGCTGAAATATTAAAACGACAAGTTTTTAGATTAACTTTTGAAGATAGTTACTATAATCATCCTTATCAAGGAATTCCAAATTATAATTTGTTATTTGATAATCTTATAAAAGGCATAGATTATAAACTAAATGTTGATTATTTAGATAATAAAGATTATTATAATTCTTTAGCTGATAATATAATTTACACAGGTCCAATAGATAGATTTTATGATTATAAATTTGGATCTTTAGAATATAGATCTTTAATTTTTAAAGAAGAAAGATTAGAAATTTCAGATTATCAAGGTACATTTATGATGAGTTATCCAGAATCTAAATATGATTTTACTAGAATAATAGAACATAAACATTTTGAATTTGGAAATCAACCTTTTACAATTATAACTAAAGAATATCCTGATGATTGGGAATTGGGTAAAGAACCTTACTATCCTGTAAATGACGATAATAATCAATTAATATATGAAAAATATTTTGAGCTCGTAAAAAAAGAAAGCAACATATATTTTGGAGGAAGAATGGGAAGTTATAAGTACTTAAACATGGATGAAACAATTGATTTGGCAATAGAATTTACAAACGATATACTTTTAAAATAAAAACTAAATATGGAATTGGTAGTTTCTCACTACGCTAAAAATATGGATTGGTTAGCGAATGTTAACAATTCGGTAAAAATATTGATATACGATAAGAGTCAAAAAGAATCTAAATTTATAAAATTACCAAATGTAGGTAGAGAACCTCACACTTACATTCATCACATAATACAAAATTATTATTCACTATCAGAGTGGACAGCGTTTTCTCAAGATGATCCTTCAGATCATGTATTAGATTGGGCAAATATAGTTAATTCAGATGAAACAGTATGGGAATCCAAAGCGGTAATGAAATCAAAAGGTTCTTATTATTTTTGTGATTACGGAGTATATAAATGTACTCAAAACGAATTAAATTATCCAATGCTAGATGTATGGAATGCAATATTTAGAGAATCAAATTTCCCAGGGATCATTAACTTTGCCCCTGCTTGTAACTTTATAATTCATAGAGATACAATACATTGTAAATCTTTAGACTTTTATAAAAATGTAAAACACATATTAGAAACTGTAGAATTATCTCCATGGATATTAGAAAGATATTTTAATTACATATTCAATAAAGATTTAAATTAAATAAAGATGAAATATAAAAAAGCATTAGTATTTGGAGCTGCAGGTATGTTAGGTACTACATTAAAAGAATCAGTAGAAATAGATAAGTTTATTTTTACCGATAAAGATACAAACTCAGGATTAGAGTTTTGTGATATAAGAGATTTAGAACACACTACTAAAATAGTAGAAAAGTATAATCCTGATATTATACTAAATTTTGCAGCTTTAGTAGATTTAGAATACTCAGAAAAAGAAAAAGATGATTGTTATTTGACTAATACAATTTCTGCTGTACATTTATTTAATTTAGCAAAAGATAGAAATATACCGTACATATTCATAAGTACCGCAGGAATATTCGGAAACGATAAAGAATTTTATACAGAAGAAGATATTCCCTATCCATTAAGCGCTTACGGAAAAAGTAAGTATTATACAGAACAATCTTTATTGCAACAAGACTACAATAAATTCTGGATATTTAGGGCGGGTTGGATGATGGGAGGAGGACCTGAAGTTGATAAAAAATTCGTCAATAAGATAATGAAACAAGTAAAATCTGGACGTAAAGAACTTTTTGTTGTAGATGATAAATTAGGAGTTCCAACTTATACTAAAGATTTTGCTATTTCTATATTAAAACACATAGACGAAGATTTGCCATTTGGACTTTATAATATGGTAAGTACAGGAGAGGCTAGTAGATACGACACTGCTATAGAAATAAATCGCTATTTAAATTTAGGGTTAACCATCACAAAAGTAAATAGCGATTATTTTAAAGATGAATACTTTTCTCCAAGACCATATTCAGAAAAATTAATCAATAAAAAATTGAATGATTTGAATAGAAATTATATGAGAGATTGGAAAGTGTGTCTTCATGAATATTTAAATGATTTTTTTAAATAATTAAAATAAATTATGAAAAAACCATTTTTTAGTATTTGTATTCCAACTTGGGAAATTAAAGGAAAAGGCGCTGAGTATCTAGAAT
>Ga0208500_1000092_pt1 | contig 24421 bp, 28 predicted proteins | sample CryBogCBE17Sep08_FD_184568 | JGI IMG/M metagenome (GOLD analysis project Ga0208500, IMG submission 184568) | Freshwater microbial communities from Crystal Bog, Wisconsin, USA - CBE17Sep08 (SPAdes) | ecosystem: Environmental > Aquatic > Freshwater > Lake | place: Crystal Bog, Wisconsin, USA...
AGCAGTCATAAACGGTATTTTGAGGGAGGTAGAAGTATGAACGCCGAAGACCGTCAAGCCCTACGAGAGAAGCATCGCACCGACAACAACATTTGGTGTGTTGTTTGCGTGGAAGTGTTGCCGAACACGGAAGGTTTTCAAGGCCTGTCCGGAGCGGCGACGCCAGCGCGCTACCCCTGCGACGTAATCAAGGTGCTAGACGCCACCGAAAACCTAAACCCCAGCGACCTCAAAACTGAACCAGAAATCCGTGCAAGTGCCACTTCTGACGTGTTGCCCATAAATCAGTGCGAGCACCTATGGCTCAGTAGAGCCAATGCTAAATACCAATGGACTGTTTTCACCTACTGCCCTAAGTGTGGAGAGAAACTATGACCGACCACGCCGTGACCTGCCCCACCTGCGATCGCCTCCGGCCCCCCAACGCCGAGCCCTGCCCGAACTGCGGGGAAGTGGCGTGACCGTCGTCGCGGGCATGGTGAGCCCCTCGGGCTGGCACTACATCGGCGCGGACACCGCGGCCACGACCGACGACCTCTACAGCCTCGTCGCCACGCCAAAGGTCGCACGCTTCGGCAACACCCTGGTCGGCTTCGCAGGGGACTGGCGTTCGGGCGCCAAAGCCTTCCGGCTGCTGGAACGCTCCACGAGCCACAGCCTCGTCCACTACTTTGAGAGCCTCTGGCGCAAGGACGACTACCCCGAGACGGAGTTCCTGTTCGTCGAGCACGGTCGGATCTACGAGCTCACGCAGGACGGCGCAATCCTCGAGGCCGTCAAACACGACGAAGGCACCTGCTACGGCGCAATCGGCACGGGAGCCAGCGTGGCCCTCGGAGCCCTCTACGTCGAGCGCATCGACCTGAACAGCCTGCTCCAAGCACTCAACGCGAGCGCGGCACACAGCCCGCAGATCCGTTCGCCGTTCCTCGTCCTTGAGAGCGAACCGGACTTCTAGTGCAACCCACCGTTTGACCCACACTTGCAAGGGTGTAGCCCATTGTGGTACTATTCTCACTACATTGGGTTTCGTGCGCATAGACGCGAACGCCTAAGAGACTGAACATGACCCAAACCTCAAAGGCCGGATACATCCGCACCGAAGCCGACGCAATCAACGACACCGAGGCGCTCAAACTGCGCTCGCTTGGCTGGTCGTATCGTCGAGTGGCCGAACACATGGGCATTTCCGTATCGGGCGCCTACCAGCGCGTCCAGCGTGCCCTCGCGGCTATCCCCGCCGAGGCCGTGGACGAGTACCGCACCATTCAGCGCCAGCAGATGGACGACCTCATGGCGACCTACCTGCCGAACGCCCTGGCGGGTGACCTCAAGAGCGCCGAACTGGTCATGAAAATCCTCGACCGCCGCGCCAAACTGGAAGGCATCGACGCCCCCGCCAAGCACGAAGTCATCACGATCGACTACATCGACTCGGAAATACGGCGCCTTGAAGCCGTCTTAGGGGAACAAGATGACGACACCAGCCGAGAGACGGCTAGCGGAACTCCGCAGGCTTAGGGCGCTCAAACTCGCCGAACAGCAAGCGCAGGCCGACGAGGCCGTCAAGCAACTGGCCTTCAGCGACTACCGGACGAAAGCCCGCCCCCAACAACTGCCCCCCGAAGGCGACTGGCGCATCTGGCTCATCCTCGCGGGCCGTGGCTTCGGCAAGACGTGGACGGGCTCCAAGTGGCTTCTCGAGAAAGCCCTCCAGCAACCCGAGACCGAGTGGGCAGTCGTTGCCCCGACCTTCGGTGACGTGCGCCGTATCTGCGTCGAGGGCCCGAGTGGCATCATCAAGAGCGCACAGCCTGGACAAATCAAGTTCTACAACAAGTCCAACGGCCAGATAACGCTCGCCAACGGCTCGGTAATCCACATGATTTCCGCCGACGAACCAGACCGCGCCCGTGGCCTCAATCTGGCCGGAGCGTGGTGCGACGAGTTCGCCGCCTGGCGCTACGAAGAGACCTGGACAGAGGGCCTCGTTCCCGCCCTTCGTATCGGCAACCCGCAGGTGGTCATCACGACGACCCCGAGGCCGACGCGGTTGATCCGCGAGCTCATCAAGCGCGACGACGGTTCAGTCTCCCTGACCCGAGGCTCGACCTTCGACAACGCCGCGAACCTCTCACAAGCCGCCCTCGCTGAACTGCGAGCCCGCTACGAGGGAACGCGCATCGGTCGCCAAGAACTCTACGGCGAAGTCCTCACCGACATCGCCGGAGCCCTGTGGACGTGGGACAGCATTGACGCGGCCCGCTGGCACCAAGCGCCCGAACTCTCGCGCATCGTCGTCGCAGTCGACCCCGCCGTCACTTCGGGCGAGGACAGCGACGAAACCGGCATCATCGTGGTCGGCAAAGGCATGGCAGACGGACGTGGCTACGTCCTCGCCGACCGTTCCTGCCGAGACACGCCGTTTGGCTGGGCGAAGCGAGTGGTGCAGACCTACCACGAGTTCAACGCCGACCGCGTGGTGGCCGAAAAGAACCAGGGTGGCGACTTCATCGAGCAGACGCTACGAAGCGTGGATGCGACCCTGCCGTTCAAGGGCGTCATCGCCAGGCAAGGCAAGCGCCTCCGCGCCGAGCCAGTCGCCGCGCTCTACGAGCAAGGCCGTATCAGCCACGTCGGCAACCTCGACGAACTCGAGAACCAGATGACCGAGTGGGTGCCCGACAGCGGTTCCTCACCCGACCGCATCGACGCCCTCGTGCACGGACTGGTCGAACTCGGCCTCGCTACCGGCGCGTCCGCGGATCGCTTCTTTGCGAGCATCTCAAAACCCTGCGAGCGTTGCGGTATGCCGATGGCAACCGACGCGCAGAACTGCTCGTCCTGCGGTCACCTAGTCCCGCAGACAGTCCTCGCAGACGCAACCATTTCGCTCCCGTACTTCCCGTAAGAAGCGAGAGAACGCCAAGTCGACGAGCTCACACTCGGCGCACTTCCACACCAGGCGACTTCCCGTCTCCCACCTGTGGTCAGTCCATTTTTCACACACGCCTCATCTTAGGAGCCTCCGTTGGCACGCTTTGGTCGCAAGAACAAGACAGCGGAACTCGCGAAGGCCGTAGCGGCAGAACTCGCGAAGGGTCAGGTCGGCCCCTACTCGGACGCCGCCTACTCGCAGAGCGCCGCGGCTATTCCATACGCGAACATGACCGGCCAAATCCAGGTCGCGGGCGAAGTGGTCGCCATGCCCCGACCAGGTGGCGCGTTCGGTGCCATCCTCGGCCCGAGCGCACCGCTGGTTCCCGCAGCCCTTGACGTAGTTGACCCCGACACTGGTCGGGCGATGCCGCGCAAGTACGAGTACCAAGTTGCGCAGAACCTCAACATCACCCAGACGAGCGTTCCCTTCGCCATCCTGCGCCAACTCGCCGAACAATGCGACATTATCCACCGTTGCATCGAGATCCGCGTCAGCGAAATCGTCAAGCAGGACTGGTCGTTCGCGGTCGCCCCGCAGGCCATCGCCGAAATCATGGAGACCGAGAACTGCTCGCACGCGAAGGCCGCCAAGATTGGCCGCGAGAAGTTCGGCGAGGAAATCGTCCGCCTCACGCAGTTCTGGGAGAACCCCTACGTCGCCAGCGACCGTTCCTTCGTCGAGTGGATGACCGAGGCGCTGTGGCAGGTGTTCGTCTTTGACCAACTCTGCGTCTACCCCCGCTACAGCCTCGGCAAGAAGTTGCTCGGCTTCGACATTATCGACTCGCCGACCATCAAAATCCTGCTGGACAACCGAGGCGACATTCCTCACCCGCCAGCGCCCGCGTTCCAACAAATCCTTCACGGCTTCCCACGCGGCGAGTTCACCGCCAGCCCCGACGCGGACGGCGAGTTCTTCTCGGGCGCTGGGCGTGCCGACCAGTTCCTCACGGATCAACTGTTCGTCAGCGTCCGCAACCGTCGCAGTTGGAGCGTCTACGGCTACAGCCCCGTGGAGCAGTCCATTCCAAGCGCGACGGAGTACCTCGAGCGCCAGCGTTGGCGCCGGAGCGAGTACCAGGACGGCTCCACGCCGAAGACCTGGATGCGCACGAACTCAATGGAACTCGACGCGCTGAAGTTGGCCGCCTACGAGCGCATCCTCAACGACAAGTTGACCGGCTCGACCGCCGAGCGCCACCGCATCAAGGTTCTGCCGGACGGCTTTGAACCGATTGCCATGCCCCAGGTGGACTCGTACTTCAAGCCGGAGTACGACGAGTTCATCATCAAGCGCATCGCTTCGTGCTTCGGTGTCTCACCGGCCGCCCTCGGCGTCATGCCCCGTTCCGGCCTCGGTGGCTCGGGCGAGCACAAGGGCCAGCAGGAGAGCGCCGAAATCGTCTCACAGCGCCCGATGGAGAACTACGTCGTCGAGTTCGTCAACGCCCTCTGCCGTCGCTTCCTCGACGCGGACAAGAACGTCACCTTCGTCCTGAACGACGAGCAGGCTGGCGAGAGCGAGCAGACCCGCCTCAACGCCTACAAGGTCGCCATCGAGTCCGGCCAGATGACCCTCAACGACGTTCGCGGTGAACTCGGCCTCGCCCTCTACGACGACCCGAGCGCCGACGAGCCGTTCATCGCCACCCCGCAAGGCCCCGTCTACTTCCGTGGCACGCTTGAAACGACCACGTCGGGGGAAACCACCGGACAAGTTGGAGAGCCCCATGAACAAGTTGCACAAGGCACACAAGGCAGCGCACAAGGCCCACAAAGCAGCGAAGAAGGGCCACAAGGCGAAGGTCAAGCACCAGTCAGTCAGGGCGAAAACGCCGAAGATCGTGTGAAGGCCGAACTGGCCGCGTTCAACAAGTTCGTCAAGGCTCGCACCAAGACCGGCGCGTGGCGCGACTTTCACTTCTCGGCCATCAACGAGGACGACGCCTACGCACTGAATCAAGACGCCCAAGCAATCATCAAGGGCGAGACCTACACCCCTCCGGCTGGCGTGCAAGAAGCCGCCAAGCGTGCCCTCGAGTGGATCGCCGACGGCAAGGCAGGTTCCGGCTTCACCGACGTAGGGCGCAAGCGTGCCTCTGACCTCGCTCGTGGCGCTGGCGTCTCAATGGCGACCGTCCGACGCATGAAGGCCTACTTCGACCGCCACCAGAGCGACAAGGACGCCACGGGCTTCACCTCGGGCGAAGAGGGCTTCCCCTCACCTGGTCGTGTCGCGTGGGACGCGTGGGGCGGTGACGCTGGCTACTCGTGGGTCAAGCGCCTCGTCGGAAGCGAGAAGGCCGCGGAGCCTGACCGCCCTTTTTACTCGGGGCTCTAGCGAAGGCTGGGGCCGCCGACCTCCCGCACCACGGCAAGAAAGTGACGATTGAGGACTACTACCGTCCGGTCATCGCCGAAGCCCTGCGTCAGCTCGTCACCAACCCCGACGAGATTGCCAAGCACGCCGTCGAAGTCGCGAGCCACTACAACAAGGCCGCCGACCCCGACAAGAAGGCCATCGCACGCAACGCGGTAGACCACACGGCCAAGACCGACCCAGAGGCCCTCGTAAAGGCTCTGAAGCGCCTCTACGGCGACGCTGGCATGACCGGCGCTAAGACCGCGCTCGACGACATGGGTGGCGCTGCCAAACTCGGCTCGGGCATGAGTGGCCTCGTCGGTGGCGTGGACTGGGCGAACTGGAAGCCTGGCAACCCCGAAGCGGCCGAGAAGGTCGCGGGCAAGCGCCTCGGCGAAATCTGGTCGAACGCGGGCTACACCGTGGACGGCATCACCAAGACCACCACGAATCGCATCGGCACCATTATCGCCGACGGACTGACCGCTGGCTCGACGTGGCAGGAAATCTCGGCGGGCATCAACGACCTGCTGAACAACCCAGGTCGCGCCGACATCATCGCCATCACCGAAACCAACCGCGCCTTCATCGGCGCCTCGGTGGACGAGTACCAGAACTCCGGCATGGACGGCTTCACTTGGCTGGCCTACGACGGAGCGTGCCCCGAGTGCGAAGAGCAAGCGGGCGACCACTCCTTCGGTGACGACTACCCACCGGCGCACCCCGCCTGCCGTTGCGCCGTCATCGCGATTATTCCCGACGAAACCCTACCCCTTCCCTCGGAGGACTAATGACTAACGAAATCAAGCACGTCTACTTCGGCAACCTGACCGTCAAGCGCGGTGAGGACGGCTACTTGCGCGTCAAGGGTCTCGCGACCGACGACACGCTCGACCTGGACGAGCAGATCTGCGACCCCGAGTGGCTGAAGACCGCCATGCCGAAGTGGATGGAAATCGGGAACATCCGCGAGATGCACGGCGCGAAGGCCGTTGGCAAGGCCGTCGAGATGGAGCAGTCCGGCAACGGGTTCATCGTCGAGGCCAAGATTGTCGACAAGGACGCCGCGCTGAAAGTCGAAGAGGACATCTACACCGGCTTCTCGGTTGGTATCAAGAACGCCCGAGTGGTGAAGGACGCAGCTGCCCCAGGTGGTCGCATCGTGTCCGGCCAAATCGTCGAGGTATCCCTCGTCGACCGACCCGCTAACCCCAGCGCGGTCATCGAAATCGCTAAGTCAGTCGACGGCGAATTAGTGAAAGGTTCAGCCGTGTCTGACGAAATCAAGTTCGCGGAGGGCGCCACGCTCAACGCCGAAGCCGAAATGATTGAAACCCCCTTGCAGAACGCCGAAGCGGCCGCCCGCGACAAGCAGATGCAACCCTGCAACGCCTGCGGTGGCACCGGCTTCAAGGGCAACGTCGCCGAAGAGGACATGACGAGCGTCCCCTGTGAGAACTGCCACGGCACGGGTGTCCAGCCCGAGCACTCGAACGAGGACATCATTCAGTCCAGCCCGACTCAGCCCGCCAACGCGGACGACGCGAACCACGACGTGAAGGGCGCGGACGCCGAGGTCGAGAAGAAGGACTACTCCGACAAGGAGCGCCAGGCTCTCGCCGACGCCGGTCAGGCTCTGCCCGACGGCTCGTTCCCCGTCAAGACCGTCGCCGACCTCAAGAACGCAATCCAGTCCTACGGTCGCGCGAAGGACAAGGACGCCGCCAAGAAGCACATCATCGCTCGCGCGAAGGCTCTCGGCAAGGAAGACCTCATCCCCGACAACTGGAAGGGCGCGGACGCCGACCTGACGAAGGCCGACGACCTCATGCACGACCCCGCCGACCTCGTGGCCGTGCGTGCGTCACTCATCGCGCTCATCAAGGCCGAACTCGACGAGATGCTCGCGGGCACCGAGAACGAAGTCGCGGACGTGACGCAGTTGCTCTGCACCCTCTCGATGTTCCTTGACTGGTGGACGAGCGAGGCTTCGGAAAACGAAACCGACGCCCCCTTCACCGGCTGGGACATGGACAACAAAGAACCGTCAGGAGACGACATGGCTTACATTGGACTCGGCGTGAGCGCCGACCTCATCAAGGCTGCCGCCGCGGACACCGCGAGCGACACCGACAAGACCGCACTCCGCGACGAGATCCGCAAGGCTCTCGGCGTGGACGAGGAAATCGCCACCTACAAGGCGGCTCTGACCAAGTACGAGGAGGACATCACCGTCCTCAAGGGTGCTTTGGATGAGATCCGTGAGATGGCGGCACCTGGTGGGCCGGCCCTGCGCCAGACCACCGTTCAGGCTACGAAGTCAGCAAAGGCCGAGGCACTCCGCATCGAGGCCGAAGGCTTGCGCTACAAGGCCGCACAAATCACCGAACCGAACCTGCGCAACGAGTACCTCGCGACTGCTAGCCGTCTCGAGCGTCAAGCCGACCAGGCCTAAGTTCACCCCCATCCATCCATCCATCTAGGAGAAAACAATGGCTTACGCCGCCCCCTCCATTGACGACCTGTTCGGTGGGCTTCCCGCCGACCAGCGCGTCGAGCGCTTTGAGGCTTACAAGTCTGCCTTGAGCGCCGTCCACACGAAGTCCCTCACCGCTGCCGCGCGTGGCGAAGTGCAGTTCGACGCCTCGAAGGGCGCCGTCTTCACCGAGAACCCCGTCGCGAAGTTCCGTGGCGAAATCACGAAGGCCATGTCGGGCGACCAGTTGGCCGCCGCTGAGAGCGCCCTCGCGAACATCGAGAAGGACTTGACCCTCACCAGCCCGCTGAACAACAGCACCTCGGGCGTCACGGGTCTCGTTCCCTACAACCTCGACCCCGTCCTGTCGCTCCTCGTGCCGAAGGAACTGTACCTGCGCAACTCGACCAGCCGCATCAAGGCCATCGGTCAGGCGCTTGAGTTCCGTCGCATCACGGGCGTCACGAACTCCGGTGTCGGTGGCGTTGCCTCGGCCACGGGCTTCTTCCAGTCCTCCAGCGCGAGCACCGCGTTCGGTGGCGTGAACCTCAACCGCCCTGGCAAGATTGCCTACGCGGCCGACAAGTTCGTGCTCCCGTTCAACGAGTTCGGTTTCTCGGACAGCGTTTCGATGCAGGCCGAGTTCGCGGGTCAGGGCTACACCGACCTTCGTCAGCTCAGCCACACGGCGTTGATCTGGGCGCACTTCCTCGGTGAAGAGCGTGCCCTGCTCAACTCGTCGGCTTCGGCTCTGCCGGTCTCGGGTCTGTCCTTCACGGCCGCCAACGACGCCACGGCTCCGGCCACCGGCGCCGCCTCGGGCACCGCGACGGTCTACGTGACCCTGTCCTCGTCCTACGGTGAAACGGCTCGCATCAGCGCCGGTACGGTGACCCTCGTCGCCAACCAGGGCGTCAAGGTGACCTACACGGGCACCGTGGACAACAACGCTGTGGCGTTGAACATCTACATCGTGGACAGCGCCTCGGCCAACTTCAAGGCCACCTCGGCGTTGACGACCTCGGGCCAGACCGGCTTGACCTTCGCGTCGTCCTCGGCCGCCCCGACCGTTGACGGTTCGTTCCCGAACACCTCGGGCACGGCTCTCGGCTACGACGGCTACATCAACACCATCATCAACAACGGCGGCTACGTCGTGAACAACTACGGTTCGGTCTCGGGTGCTTCCGAGGCGGGTGCCTTCGCTCAGGACGCGTTCATCTCGCTGTTCAACAGCGTCATGGCCGACCCCGAAGCGGTTGTGACCACGGCTGCCGTGCGCCGCGCCATCTCGAAGCAGGTTCAGGTGAACTCCTCGACCGCTTCGTACCGCCTCAACTACGAGACGGGCTCGGACGGCATGGTGATCGGTTCGCTGGTCTCCGGCATCCAGAACGAGGCGACCGGCAAGATGGTCGACCTCATCACCCACCGCTTCATGCCCGCTGGCGTTGCCATCGTGCTCCAGAAGCAGTTGCCCTTCCCCGACAGCGGCGTGAGCCAGTGCTGGGAAGTGCACAACGTGGTCGACGCGATGGTCATTGACTGGCCGCAGATTGGCCTCACCTACGACACCTCCACCTACAGCCAGACCACCCTCGCGGGTCGCGCTCCGGCATGGTCGGGTGTCATCACGGGTCTGACGGCCTAGTCGTCAGCAAGTCGCTAGGCGCGTTTCCTTCCTTTCCGCGCCTGGCAAACCGAGAGTGCAGGGCTGGGGTTCCCCTCCCCTGGCCCCAGCCCTGCCTCTCATCTTTTTCAATCAGGAGAGAACATGACCCGCCTCGTTGGATCCGACCGCAGTCAGGCCGAAATCAGCATCAACGACGGCAAGGTGCACCAGCGTCAAAAGGACGGCACCTTTCACGTCGACGGCCCCGAAGCGAAACTGCTCGTCAAGTCCGGTGACTTCGCGGTCGCTGGCACCAACTTTCAAAGCGCCCGCGGCTACCGCTGCCAAGACTGCAACTTTCTCGCGCTTCTCAAGACCTGCAAGTGCGGGTCAACCAACACCGTACCGGAGGACTAATGGGCGTCGTCGCTCCCTACATCTTGCAAGAGGGCTCCAGCACCGCCTACGTCTCGCTGGACGAAGTCAAGTTCAGCCCCACCGCCTCGGCTGTTGACTTCTCCAACCTCGTCGCGAACGGATCGCAGGCCGTCCAAGACCGCGCTCTCTACGAGCTCATCGACCGCGCCTCGTCAATGGCCGACGTGTTCGTCTACGGTCGCCTCGGCACCCTCTCGGCCACGGTCAACACCGAAAACGGCCGCTACCGCCCGAACCGCATGGGGCAGTTCATCATCAGCCCGAACTACACCCCCATCCTCGAGGTGCAGTCCTTCTCGGTCGGCACCCTGCCTGGCGTCGGTCTCACGGCCACCACGCTGTCGAACAACAACTGCTTCATCGAGCGCGACCAGTTCATCGTGACCGCGGCCTCTGGCCTGTCGAACGTCACGACCACCTACGGCTCGCTGTCGACGGTTGGCGCGGGCTGGAACTACGACCAGCAGTGCTTCTGCCAGTGGACATACGTCAACGGCTTCGCTAACACCTTCCTCACGGCCAACGCCTCGGCCGGTTCCACGACCCTCTCGGTGACGAGCACCACGGGCATCTACACCGGAACGCAAATGACCATCTGGGACGGCATGAACGACGAGGACGTGACCATCGCGAGCGTCGGCACGAACACCGTGACCCTGACCTCGGCGACCAAGTACGCCCACGGCCCGAACACCAACATCTCGACCCTGCCCCCCGCGGTCAAGCAAGCGGTGATCCACATCGTCGTCGGCCTCATCAAAGAGCGCGGTCAGGGCGGTCTCGTCCTGTCCGAAATGGGCGAGGTCGCTGGCGCGTCTCCGCGTGCTGGTCTCGGCATGGACGACATCCTCATGGGCTACGACCTCCTCGAGCCCTTCAAGGCCATCTGGGGTCGTTCGTAATGTCTCGCGCCGCCGTTCGCTCGTCCATCGTCACCTACCTGACGAACTACGGCGTGACCAACCTGTCCAACGTCTTCGGCTTCCCCGCAAAGTTCACCCCCGAGATGGAGTTCTTCTCGGGTGAAGACCCTGGACACAGTTCCGGCGCGGTCATCTTCATCTACTTCGCCGGACAGCGCGAGACGCGCATCGCCCTCGGTGGCCTCCACAACGGTCGCAAGTCCGTCGAGTACGAGGTAGTCCTCGACTGCTTCATGCGCTCCACCCAGCCAAAGGCCGAGGACGCGGGAAGCGACAACGAGGCGTTCCTCGACAGCCTGATTACGGCTATCCGCGCCGACCGCCAAGCGGGCACGGCGGGCAACCCCATCTTCCAATGGGGCGAAGGCACCATCAACGGCGGGCCGGACATCGAGGTCATCTCGTACTACCCCCGCACGCTGTCGGGTGCCATCAGCGCCACGCAGATCTACTCACAAATCCGCCTCACGGTTCTTGAAGAACTCGAAGGCTACTAAGGAGACCCCATGCCACAGCTCACCTACACCGGCGACCAGCCCCGCGTCTACTGCGAAGTTCTCGACCAGACCACCGGCGCGACCCTGTTCGCCGAGCCTGGCAGTTCCTACGACCTGCTCGCCGACCCTGGCGATGGACTGTTTGAGGCCGCGGCGAGTGCTATCAGCACGCCCGCACAGCCCGTTGAGAGCGCCCCAGAAGCCCCTGTAGCGCCCGCAACACCCGACACCACCCCAACCACCCCCACCAACAACTAAGGAGAGCCCGTGGCTACCTTTCTTACCAGCAATAGTTATTTCGGGCTCGCGGCCGAAACGACCCGAGGCACGGCTGCTACGTCGGGCTTCGTGTACGTTCCGGTCGACACCCCGCAGGTGACCCCGATGCAACGCTTCCTCCGCGACGAGGCTCTGCGCGGTTCGCCGGTTCAGACCTACGACCAGATCCAGGGCGTTCGCCACGACGAGTACGACTTCAAGACGTACCTCTACGCGGACACCTTCCCGAACCTTCTCACGAGCGTTCTGGGTGGCAACGACCTCAAGACCGGCGCTGGCCCCTACACGCACGTCATCGCGCCCTACATGAACGCGTCCAACGGTTCACAGCCGAAGTCCTACACGCTCGTCGACTTTGACGGTGCCAACTACTTCACGATGGCTGGCGCCCAGGCGAGTGACCTCACCATCACCTTCGGTGCCGAGAAGGCGGCCGACGCGACGGTGAAGTTCATCGCGAACCCCTACACCTCCGGCACGACTGCCCCGACCGGCTTCAGCCCGACCTACTCGACCGAGCACATGGTGCCAGGCTGGGACGTGTCGGTCTCCATCGGCGGTACCGCGTCAAGCCAGACGGTCACGGGTGGCACGACGATCAACTACGTGCAGGACGGCGAAATCAAGATTGACCGCAAGACGGCTCCCATCTTCACCGTCAACTCGACGAACGGCCCGCGTCAGAACTTCGCTGGCCCGATTGAGGTCACCGGCCGTCTGCTCATGGTCGTCGACTCCAACGCCGACCTGTTCTCGACTGGCTCCACGGCCTACGGTCTCGGCTACCAGCCCCAGCCGTTGGTCATCACGCTGGCCGACCCCAACGACGCCGGTCACTCCATCGCGTTCCAGATGAGCGCGGTGCAGTTCCAGGACATCAAGCGTCAGCGCGGCAAGGCGTTCACCGAGATTGAGGTAAACTACGTCGCAACCGCAAACGCGAACGACGTGGCCGGTGGAAGCACCACGCACGACACGGTCTACTCACCGATCCGCACCACCACCATCAACAGCCAGACCGCCGTTTACCAGTCCGGCTACTAAGAGCACCTAAGGGGACACCATGCCAGCCATCGAACTACCGAACGGCGCCTCGGCCATCATCCGCACCAAAGCGGAGGTGTCCGAGCGCACCACTCGCAACATCTCACGCGCCTACATGAAGGCCGCGGGTACTGCCGCCAAACTCGCCACCAGCGGGTTCGACGACACCAAGCCCGAGACGTGGGGCGTGTTCGCCGACCTGTCTGACGAAGACCGCGCCAACCTGGACGGCTATCAGGCGGCTCTCATCGTTGGCATGGTGTCCTCGTGGTCGCTCGGTGACCTCCCGACTGACGACACGGCTCTCGATCTACCGAAGGCCGTGTTCGACGCCCTAGCTGAAGCCTGCGCCGCGGAGTTTGCCAAGACCGAGGAGTTCGGCCCCGACGGGGTGAACGACCCAAAAGCGCCTACCGCCGACTGAACGCACTCCGCGCTCAACTCAAAGGCCACACGGCCGAGGTTGACCGTGAACTCATGGACTACTGGCGCGAGTACCTATTCCGCAAGACCTTCGGCGGTACGCACGAGGACTTCCTCGACCAGCCCACGATGACTACCGAGTGGTTGATTGCTATTCACAACACCGTGGAGGCCATCCGTGGCGAACAGCCCTGAAATCGCCATTGAGACCAACACCGCCGAGGTCATCGCCCGCTTCAAGGCCAAAGCCGAAGCCGTCGAGCGTGCTTCGCGGTCTATCGTCGTCAAGGGTTCGGCCGTCATCGAGGCCGAGGCGAAGCAAGGGTTCCGACCCCGACCTACTGGCACACAGCGCACGTCCAAGAACGGGCGTGTCTGGTTCGACACCCGAGGCACGGCGGCTCCCCAGCCCCCTATCCCGACCCAGCGCACCGGCAATCTGCGCAACTCCATCAAGCGCATCGAGGTTCGCCGTATCGGCCCTGGCGCGTGGTTGAGCACCACCGGCCCCACGATGCTGTACGGCCGTCGCGTCGAACTAGGTGGCGGGCCAGCTCGAGCCTTCCCCTACATGGAGCCCGCCGTTCAGCGAGCCACCCCCGAACTACAACGGATCTACCGAGAGGAGTGGGCGAAAGCCCTTGAAACCTAATGGCTGAAAGCAACGTTGTAGTAAGTCTCATCGCGGACATCCGCGAGTTCACCGCGAAGATGGACGAGGCCGAGGGCAAACTCAAGTCGTTCGGCAAGACCGCCGAGGGCGCGTCGGGCAAGTTCAACTCGGCCGTCTCAAAGGCGTCTAGCGCCGTCCTGCTCGGCTTCGGTGGCGCCGCGGTCTACGCCGTCAAGTCGGCCTACGACTTCCAAGACGGACTCGAAAAACTCAAGAACGCCGCCGGTCTCACCGAAGAGCAGATGCAAGCCGCGGGCAAGGCCATCCTCAACGTTTCTAACCAGACGGGTGTCTCGGCCAAGAACATCACCTCGGCCTACACCGTCGCAGCCCAAGCTGGACTTCGCAACGCGGCCGCCACGGACGCAGTTAGCGCGGCCGCGAAGGCCTCGGTCATCACCGGCCAGAACGTCGCGGACATCACCAAGACCATCGTCGGTATCCAGACGCTACAGATCGCGAAGGGCGAGAGCGTCGCGCAAATCACCGGCCAGTTGGTCAAGGCCAACCAGATGCACGTCGGAAGCCTCGACCAGTTGAGCCGAGTCCTCACGGGCAAGGCTGGCGCGGCTCTCGCAAACTTCGGCGTCAACCTCTCGACGGCCGCGGCCATCTCGGACGTGACCTCTAAGGCTGGCCTGACCTCGACTCGCTCGTTCACCAGCCTCACCGCCGCGGTTCTCAAAATGGAGAACCCGACGAAGGCGATGGACGCCGCGATGAAGAAGTACGGCGTCAACCAAGAGCAAATCGCCCGTGACGCGAAGAAGCCAGGTGGCTTCATCAACGTACTGCAAGACGTGAACAAAGCGGCCGAGAAGGCTGGCGCGGGCAAGGGCGCGTTGATCCAAGCCCTGTTCGGTTCGCAAGGCGCTGGCACGGTCAACGTCTTGCTGAACAACCTCGGCCAGCTCAAGACCATTCAGGGTCAGATTGGCGCGGCCGGTTCGACGAGCCTCAATCAGGGCTTCAAGGAAGTCATCACGACACAACTCGCCCCGCAGTTGAACCTCCTGAAGACCAACCTGCAAAACACCTTCATCGAGGCGGGCAAGGTTCTACTCCCCGCCGTGACCACGGTCGTCGGTTGGGCTAGCTCGTTCTTCAAGGCGCTCAAGGACAGCCCAGGACTGCGCGACGTGTTCGGCGCTACCGCGGCCGGTATCTTCGCTGCCGCCATCGCGGTCAAGATTGCGGGCTTCGTGTCCAAAATCAAGGGCGTGGTCGACACCGTGCTCAAGACCGGCGAAGCGGCCAAGACAACCGCCTGGCAGGGCGAAGTGGTTGCGCTGTTGGAGCAAATCGCCGTGAACACCGGCGGGCTCGGGAAGTTGGGAACAATCGGCGAAGCGGGCATTCCATCAGCAGAACTCGCAGGCGGCGCTACCGTCGGTGGAACCGTCGCGGTTGCTGGCGCAGTCCTCGCCGTTGGCGCAGCCGCCGCGCTGTCGCTGGCTGAAGACGCGGCGCAGGCTCACAAGGACTTCAACAACCTGCACGCCAGCGTCGGCTACGTCAAGCAAAACTTTGGCAAGAAGTCCGACGTGGTGCTCAACGAAATGCAACGCCTACAGTCGCTCGGCTACACCTTCTTCAAGGTGAAGGGCGGTGGCCTTGAAGCCATCAAGGGAAGCACGGCCAAAGACCTTATGAGCGCCAAGAGCGCCTACACCTTCGCCCCTGGCTCGTCTCAAGAAGTGTTCAGGAACTTCATGACCGGCCAAAAGACGACGAAGCAACTCGGCACCGTCAAAATCAAGGTGCACTAATGGCAGACGGTCAGGGAAGTTTCAACGCGGGCAACGTCTCGGACATCGAAATCGACATCGACGTACAGATGATTGTCGCGGCCATTTCCAAAAGCCCCGCGGCACTTGATAAGTTGACCCTGGCACTCATCGCCCACGACGACTTCATCCGCAAACTCGCGGTGGTCGTTCGCAACCAGATGCTCCGCAACGGTCGGCCGTATCAGAACATCTTTGGCAAGTACGCAGGAGGGTCACAGTCGCGATGAGTAATCCGTCCGTCCCCGCCGTCAACTTCTACATCCAATACACCCCGAGCCAAGTCACGCCCCCGCAGGTGGCGGCCATCGTCACGACCGGCACCTCGGCCAGCGGATCCAACACCCTCACGGTGGCCTCGGGTCTGACCATCTGGACGAACTCCGTCATCGTCGGCCCTGGCATCGCGGCGGGCACCACGGTCACGTCCTACTCAAGCACGACCGTCACCCTCTCGGCCAACCTGACCGCTTCGGTGGCCTCGGGCGCGGAGTTCACCGTGGTCGGCCCCCAGAGCAACTCGGCCGCGTGGACGGGCTACAACGACTGGATTGAGAGCATCTCTATCCGCATGGGTCGCCAGCACTACCTCGACCGCATGGAAAGCGCCACGCTGGAACTGAACATCGACGACCGCACGGGTGCGTTCTCATCCCTCGGCACGACCATCACGCCCCGCGTGCCCATTCTCGTCACGGCGACGTACAACAACTACACCTACGCGGTGTTCAACGGCATCATCGAGAGCGTCGACACGCGCCTCCAAGACCAACTGAACTCCGACCTCATGATCCGAGCGACGGACAACCTCAAGTTTCTGGCGCTGAAATACGTCAACAACACGGCGTTCTACTCGACCTACGTCCCACAATACAACGCCTCGACGAACACCACGGGCGCTATCAACTGGTTCCGAATGAACTCCAACTCGTCGTTCAACGGCACCTTGCTGGACAACCTGACCTACAACGCCACCACGGCTCCGGCCTCGGGCGTCAACGGCTCGTCCATCGGCAACGTCCCCCTGAACCAGCCTGGCGTCTTGCTCTACGATAACACGACCTGCGCCGACCTCACGGGTGGCACCGGCACGACCAGTTCAACGCCCGCTGGCGCCCTTTCGCTGTTCAGCACTAGCACCTCGGTCTTTGCGATTGACTTCTGGCTCATGGGTGAGGGCGTGTACGGCCAACCAATCACGGCCAACCTCTCGCTCACGTCCAACAGTTCGGCACCCCTTGACTTGAGCGTCAACGCCCAGGGTAAGGTCGTGTGGAACATCAACGGAACGAGCCTGACGCACCCCACGCCCATCTCGGACGGCCTCTGGCACCACATCGCGGTTCGCAAGACCACCTCGACGACGCTCTACCTCTACGTCGACGGCATCTCGGTCAGCGCGACGGTGGCGGGAACGACCGGCTCTATGGGTCTCGCCGAGGGCACGTCAAACCTCTGGTTCGGCTACGACGGCGTAAACTACACCCTCTCGGCCTACATCGACGAAGTCGTGGGCTCGGATATTGGCGGTGAGTCCAACAACAACGCCATCCTCGACGGCCAAATCAAGGCTCGCTACCTCGCTGGCCGCTTGCTCCGCAAGGCGCAGAACTCGGGCGACCGCGTGGCTGAAATCCTCGTCGCTGCCGGTTTCGGATCGCTGTCCATCAGCAACGCCACCTTCCCCGCCTCGGTTGCGGTGAACCCGAACAACCTGTTCATCGACAGCTCGTGGTTCGGCGTCTCGGCCTACGCCTACACCCCGAACGCGGCGCTGAACGGCACCATCTGGGTTCAGGGCATGACCTCGCCGGTCACCAAGAACACTTGCCAAGACCTTATCCTCGGCATCACGGACACCGAGTGCGGGAACTTCCACCAGAGCCCTGCGGGTATGTTCATGTTCCGGTCGCGGGACTACCCCTACACGGTGGCAAACGCCACGACCAGCCAGGGCAAGTTGAGCGACACCTCAACGGCCGGTGCCACGAACTACGACCCGCGCAGTTTCGACTTCTCGCGTGACGACGTGGACACCTGGACAACGGTCATCGTCCAGCCCCAGAACGGCATTGAGCAGGTTTACAACACCGGCCTCGGCTACCTCTACGGCGACAGCACCTACACGAAGTCGGGCACGCAGAACAACGACCTTGTCAGCGCGAAGCAGACCGCGAACTACCTCGCGTACATCTTCCAAAGCCCCCTGCCCCGCGTGACGGCCGTGGAAATCCACTCCGAGAACTACAAGGGTGGCGGGACGAACGCGGCAATCTACCAGTCGCTCAATCGTTGCCTAGAAGACCGCGTCACGCTCTACTACACCCCGACCGGCGTGGCTTCGCCTGTCTGGTCGCCGACCGCCAGCCCGACGCGCAACTACTCGGACTTCCTCATCGAGGCCATCACGCACACCTTTGAGGCCGACCCTGGGCGCTGGACAACGAGTTTCACGCTCGACCCCTACCCGCTTCGCTTCGACCAGCAGAACGGCAAGACCGTCGCGCAGTTCGGATCTACGGGCGTCGTCGATAACAACTACGTTTTTCTCTAGGAGGGAAAATGCCAACAAACATCACGTCAGTCGCCGGATGGGTGACGCCCCAGACCGTCTCGACTGGTGACGCCATCAGTTCGACGGTGTGGAACAACCTCGTGGGCGACGTAGCCATGCTGTACGGCAAGCCGTGGTTCATGGCCTACTACACAACCGACGGCACAACCAGCCCCTTCTCGGCCAGCACCAACGCGCACGCGGGCACCTACAACTTCTTCAACACCGCCTCGACGGGTGGCACCATCAGCACCCTGCAGAACTCCCCGAGTTCCGGCCTCGGCGCGTTCAGCATTAGCGGCGGTGTCGTCTCGTTCTCGACCCCGCCTGCTACGCCGGTGCCTGGTCTCTACCGCATCACCGTTCAGGCCACGACCGCGTCCAACTCGACGGCCTTCCAGCGAGCCATCATCCGCACGCAGAACAGCAGTGGCACCATCCTGTCCTACCACCCTGGACAATGGTCGCAGTCCTCGAGTTCCGTTCTGCCAACCGTCACCGCCTCGGCCATCATTCCGGTCGGCTACGGCACCTGGGCGGCCTGTACGGGCTTCTACGTCACCGGAGGCACCACGTCGGGCACCCCGAACATTCTGGCGAACGACAGCGGTTCCTACGGCCCCTCGTCAACCCCGCCGGTCTACAACACCTTCGTCATGGTCGAGTACCTCGGCACCAGCACCGGAACCTTCTAAGGAGACATGAAATGACCGACCTGCGTCAGCAAATCGTGGCGGCCGCCCGCTACTTCCAAGCCCACCGGCACCAGTTCATTTACACCGAAGGCCCCCAGCGCATGAACTTTGAGCGCCTTCACGGCACCTCGTGGCCTATCACGACGGACTGCTCGGGCTTCGTGACCCTCTGCTACCTCGCGGCGGGTGCACCGGATCCGTCCGGCCTCGGCTACAACGGTCAGGGCTACACCGGCACCCTGCTCGGCAACCACGCGAACCAGCACATCCCCCTGAACCAAGTCCAGCCTGGCGACCTCGTGGTCTACGGCGGTGGCACCGGCGAGCACACGGCCATCGTGGTCGAGGTGCACGGCACCGACATCCTGACGGTCAGCAACGGCGACGCCAATGGCCCTATCTGGTGCTGGGTGAACAAGCCGGTCAACCCTCCGGCCAACGAGCTTACGATTACGACCTTTGACGGTCGCACCCCGCAGACCTTCCTTCGCTGCCAGACCTCGCAGAGCCGTCCGGCGTGGAACCTCGCATAGTGCCATGCTCGGTATCGCTCTCAACACGTCCAACTGGTGGGTGCAGTTCGCGGCCGGCATAGCCGTCGCGGGCGGTGGCGTCTGGGCAGTCTTACGCTTCCTCGGCCACCGTATCGCCACCATCGCGGCCGACAAGTCCGGCGTCAACGAAGTCAACCAGCGTCTCGACCGCATCGAGGCGCAGTACCGCACGAACGGCGGGGGCTCGCTGAAAGACGCCATCAACCGCATCGAGCGAGCGTTGGACGCGACCAGCGACGAGTTCCGCCTCATGCGTCGAGACTTGCAACGCTTAGAGATTGAGACCAGCCACATCAAGGGCTACCTAGAGGGCAAGAGCAATGAAGCGTGAGCAGATCAACGGCCGGAAGGTCTACCGCGACCCCATGACCGGCGACCTCCTGACGCGCTCGGACTGGATTTCGTGGCAGTTGCAGACCAACGTCATCCGGCGCTGGTGGTTCCTCATCCTGTTCACCCTCATCACCCTGACCTGCGTCCTGACGTTCAGCATCACCGTCATGGCGTGGTGGAACGTCCTCGCGTCGTACCTCGCCATTTTCGTCGAGGCCATCGTTGGCCGGTACATGGCCGGACAAACGCGTCGTGACGCGGCCGTGCTTCGTGAGATCCGCAAGATTGAGGTCGAAGACCACTCGCACCACCTTGAAGAAGAGCAACTAGAGGGCGACCTGCACCGCATGGTCAAGACGCTCTACGAGGCGCACCTTGCAAGCAACAACAAAATCAAGTAAACTAGGAGACTGTTATGGCATCCACCTCGCAATACGTATGGCCCCAGGAGGGTCTCGACTACCTCATGGGCGTTGTCCCGAAGGGTGGCTCGGCCCCCTCGACGCTCTACATGGGTCTTTTCACGACCGCGTGGAGCACCGTGCAGGGCTACGGCCTCGCCAACATCAACGTCACGCTGAACGGTGGAACCTACTCCGTGACCGAACTCTCGTCGGCCACCGGCTACACCACGCGCCCTAGCCTCGCCGCGGCGACGTGGGGAGCGCAGGCCGCTGGAACCGTGACCATCGGATCCAACACCATCAACGTCCGTCAGAGCACCTACGGCTCGGCCGTGACGATTACCAACTCGTCAGGTTCGACGTGGACTGGCGTCAACGGCATCTTCGTCGCGACCTCGGCCACCGTCGGTCAGGCGTCCGGTTCGGGTACGACCGTCCTGTGGTACGCGCCGTTCTCGGACAGCTCGACGGTCACGCTCGCCAACGGCGACAGCATCTCGGTCACGCCCGTCTGGCAGTCCGCACCGTACCCCGCGTAGTCGGGTAGCCGGTCATGGCTATCTCGGTTCGCGGCACGGCCTCGGGTAACAAGACCACCACGTCAACGTCGGCGACCAACCTCGCCCTCACCCTGTCCGCCGCGCCTCAGGCAGGGGACGTTGTCTTTCTCGCGATTACCGACAATCAAGGCGGAGCGGCGGTCACGCACCTCACCCTCGCGCCGGTCGTCTCGTCCTCGCCGTCAAACTTGCTTATGTCGCAACTTGACTACACCGGACTCATTAGCCGCTACACGATTACCTACGTTGTGCCTATCGTCTCGGGCAACACTCCGACCACGACGCTGACCATCAACTACCAGCCGTCCACGGCCACCTCGACCACGCTGGCGGCCGTTGCGGTGATTGTGACCGGCCTCGCCTCGGTTTCGTCCTACGGGAACACGTGGAACGGCCTTCGATCGGTTTACGGCTACGGCATTATTGAAGGCTCCTCATACGGTAACGGCGCGCTTGGAACGTCGTCCGTCCAAGACGGAACCGGCGGTGTTCCTGCTGGTGAAATCTGGCTTTCTCAGAGTTTTGGCGGCGGTGGAACGTCCTCTCCGATTCTGACGGAGTACGACAGCCCCACGCCCTTCGTTGCCGTTGCGACGGTTGCGTCCTACGGAGTTTCAAACTCGCTTCGCACCCTTAGCGGTGCCGTCACGGTCGACACCTCGGGCAACGTCACCACGTCCGGCCAGAGCACCGGAACGGTGGTCTACACGCCAACCGGCCTCTCGACCAACGGCTCTGCGGCGGTAGTCCACGCTCCAACCGGCAACATCATTGTCAAGTTCACGGGAACGGGAACGGGAACGCTTACTGGCTGTACGGTCACCAACGCTCCGTCCGTCTCCTACACCATTCCCTCGGGAACTTCTATCATCGGCAACGGCGTCGCGTTGCTTGCGAGTAGTTCGTCGACGAGTTCGGTCACGGGTGGCTGGTACACCGGCACGGGCTCGTCGGCTGGAGTCGTCCAAATCTCAACAACGGGTAGCGGCACTACGCCGTCCAACCTCTACATAATGGTTGGAACAGCCGCGAGTTCGGCACTCTCAACACCGGCCTACGTCTCGATTCGTGGCGCAGGGCCAGCGACAGGCACGGGCTACGCGTGTCTTTATACCTTCGTCCCGACCACGCGTACGCAGTCCAAGACCTCGCGAGCCGCGGCAGTCCTGACGGAGAAGGCCAGTAAGACGGTCAACCGTGTGAAAACGGCGGTTGCAACGCTCTCTCTCAGTTCCCGTGTCTCAAAGGTCGTGGGTCACGCTCGCAACGCCCTAGCGGTCGTTTTAGCCCCCTCTCAGGCCAGCAAGACCGCGTCCTACCTCCGCAGAGCCACGGCGACCATGTCGCGCTCGGCGCGGTCGCTGAAAATCGTCGCCTGGTACGTCATCTCGGCAGCCCTCGCGGTTCTCGCCGACTACGACATCAAGACGGTCAACCGTGTGAAAACGGCGGTTGCGACGCTCTCTCGCGCTTCCCGTGCCTCAAAGGTCGTGGGTCACGCTCGCAACGCCCTAGCGGTGGTTTTAGCTCCCTCTCAGGTCATCAAGGCGGCAACCTTCCGGCGCTCTGCAAAGGCATCGGCCACCAACGTCGCGGTCGTTTCAAAGGCCGTTGTCCGCAACAAGCGGGTCGTGGGAACGGCGGTCTACGCCATCAGTTCGTCGAAGTCTCGCACCTTCGTCCGGCGCGTCATCGCCACGGCGATTGCCAACGCGAAGGCCACCGCGGTCTACCAACGCTACGTCTCGCACCCTGGCACCGTGTCCAGCGACGTGCTCGCCCCGAGCGTGCGTGGATCCGTGAAGGTTGCGACGGTCTCGGCCGACGTGCTCGCCCCGAGCGTGCGTGCCAAGACCTTGACCGCGTCCGTATCTGCAACAACTGAAACCGCCTCGGTGAAAACTAAGGCCGAACCACTCGTCTAGGGAGACACTATGAGCACCGTCTACGAAGGCAGCACCATCCGCTTCTACACCAGCCAGCCGTTCACCAGCATCTCGGGCACGGTTGTCGACCCCGACGTGGTGACGTTCTCGTACCAAGTGCAAGGCCAGACGAAGCAGACCTACACCTACACCCACGGCACCGGCGACCCGACGAGCACCATCGTCAAGGACTCGACCGGCACCTACCACGCCGACATCGACACGACCGGCCAGCCTGGGCTCTGGGCGTGGCGCTGGGCTGGCGCACCGCAGTCCTCGGGTGGCGCGGACACGACCAAGACGAAGGTCGCGACCGAAGGCTCCGTGAACGTTAGTGGCGTGGGTATCCAATAGCCCTAGAGGATCTGCAGGTCGCCCCAGCCGCGGAGGCCTGCGTTGACCCCGACGTTCAGGGTGAGCATCCCAGCGGGTGAGCTCTGTCCGGTGGTACTCGTCCACCACTTGCTCCCGCCGTCCATCGCTGGCGCCTGAATAACCGTGCGCCCCGTGCTCTCGCTCATCATGAAGTGGTGGCCGTGACCCGCGAGCAGTATTTCCGCGTCAGCCACGCCGGTTCGCCCGAGCGCCTGACCCTTCCACCAGCCCTCAACCTTCGCCTGCGTTGACCCGCCAGTTCGGAACTGGTGGCCGTGCGCCAGCGCCAGAGGGATACCCCCGACCTTTAGCGTGGCCGTCAGGTCGTCGGGGTTGATTGCCCCGAGTGGCACCGTGACGTTCTCGTAGCGCGAAGGGTTGGCCGCCATAATCTCGGCGACCGTCTCAAAGCAGGACACGTCGCGGTTGTCGCTGAAATCGGTGAAGGCCTTGCCGTCCTTGCGGTTCTCGCCGTGGTTCCCTGGCACGCAGGGCGCGACCACCATGAACTGCGCGTCGACGAAGGCGTCGATCACGGTCAGAAGCAACCGCCTCGCCAGCCTGTCCTGCTCGCGCTGGTTCAGGTCGGTCTGCCATTCCTGCATCGCGTACCACCCCGAGCACCCCTCGACGATGTCCCCGAGACTGGCCAGAACCACGGTGTCGGTGCCTCGGCCTACCTTGCGAAGTTCCTTCGCCCTCGCGACGGCGCGGTCAAAGGCCCCGAGAATACGCTCGACGGTCGCCTCGGTGCCACCCCCCTCACCCTTGCCAAGTTGCCAGTCCGAGAGGGCGACCACGAAGGCCCGCCCGCCGTCGTGCGTTTCGACCGGCTTCGGCTTGCGCTTCTCGACCAACTTGCACAGCGCCTCTACGTCGGCGCGGTCAATGGTCGAAGTCCGCGCCTTGATACTGGCGCGGTAATACTTCATGCGGATTGTCTCGCCGTCGCGGGTGGTGTCCCACGCGCGGATCTGCAACGAGCCGTCCACGACCTCGGTGCGGAGTGGGTCAAGACCCCAGTCCTCGATGAGCACCTGCCACATGGCGGGGTCGGGCTCGCCGGACGAGAGGGTCGTAATAACGCCCTCCTGTCCGTTCCACGCGACACCAGGCTCCCAGCCGGTCGGGTGTTTCTGGACGTGGCGGGGCTTGCGAGCGAACTCGCTCAAGTCAGCGGCCACAGCAGCACTCCCCTACGCGGTGGAGCCGGACTGCGTCTCGGCTAACCTTGACGCCCCTGCCAAGCATCCAGTCGGCGATGGCCTGATTGGTAATGTCTTTCTCCGCACACGCCGCCGCGAACTTGAGTTTGTCCTCGGGGCCCAGTTCTTGACTTTTTCTAGCCGCGATACACGGCGTCGACTTCTTGACGCGAAACTCGGATAAATCTATTGGTGTAGTTCGTCCTGGCATGGCTCTCCTCTGTCCTGCGAAGTCTGCCACATGAACAAGTTTTGCGCAAGCATTCCACAACCTTTTCTCGGTAGGCTGGTTAGCCCTATGGCACAGATTATTTACTACTGCGAACTCTGCCGGACGACCGTCACCCTCTACCGCGGGGAAG
>Ga0208500_1000100_pt1 | contig 23680 bp, 7 predicted proteins | sample CryBogCBE17Sep08_FD_184568 | JGI IMG/M metagenome (GOLD analysis project Ga0208500, IMG submission 184568) | Freshwater microbial communities from Crystal Bog, Wisconsin, USA - CBE17Sep08 (SPAdes) | ecosystem: Environmental > Aquatic > Freshwater > Lake | place: Crystal Bog, Wisconsin, USA...
AAGTAAATTATGTTTCAGGTACGGATGCAAATACAATTTTAGGATTGTCAGCGAATGTAGTTTCTTCTAATGCTAATGCACATGGAGCTGTAATAACATTTCCTTCTAATACCAGAAGTTCTGCAGCAAATTTAACCTATGCACCTATTAACACTTTACAGTTAGCTCAAAATATTACGATAGGGTCTGGTAGTTATACATTTACAAAATCATCCGCTAATGCAAATACCAAATTATCAAATGGTTTAGATTTTGTAACATTTCAAACTTATTCTATAGGTCAAGTTGCAGTAGAAAATGGTGGTGGTGGTTTAACAACCTCTCCTAAAATCCAAGCTTTAGCTGTATATGATACAGATATTGCAAAGTCAACTTCAGATATAGGCGATACAGCACACATATACAAACTCGGTATACTTTCTCCTATCCAAGTTTTAAGTGGAGGTAATGGATACAGAGTAAATGACGCAATTGTTTTTAGTGGAGGATCTGGTTATGGTGCATACGCTAATGTTACTAATGTAACACCTTCAGGTGCAATAACCGAAGTAACATACTATCAAGGAAATTTGACATATCCTCTCGGAGGAATGGGATATAAATCTGATTCTTTACCTACATTGAGTGTAAAATCAGCCAATTCTTCAGCATCAGGAGCTTCTCTTGTTGTTACTGGTATATTTGGTGCTGGTGCAGTATTATCTGGAGTAACCAGTCAAGCAGGACAAATTACCACAATTAATGTTATTGACAACGGACAGGATTATACTTCTGCACCAAATGTATCATTAAAAATTCAAGATTTTATTGTACATAACTTATCTCCTTCCAATTTCCCACAAAAAGGAGATGTTGTATATCAAGGTTCGAGTTTAAACAATTCAACATGGAACGCATATGTTGAATCTGTAACTTTCTTAACAACTATACAAAATGTATCATACTATAATTTAAGAGTATATAACTATAACACTTACCCAGATCCCAACAAAACAATTTATGATGTAAATAATAACCCAGTTAATGCTACCATAACTAATAATAAAATTATTTCAGATACTATAAATGGTCTTGGATTAAAAATAGGCAATCTAACTTTGTCTTACTCTTATGATACAAATATAGGAATATATGGATTTAATAGTTACGGTGATGGCAAAGCAAAAGCGGTTGCACAATTCCTAAACGGACTGGTAATAGGTCAAGGACAGTATCTAGACACAAGTGGACAACCAAGTTCTTATAGTGTACTTCAAAATGAAGATTATAATAATTTCACCTACAAATTAACTGTAGAAAAAGAAATATCAAAATATAAGAATATATTGTTGAATCTGTTACATCCAGCTGGATTGAAGGTTCTAGGAAGATTCTCTGCAAAATCTCAATCTGATTTTATAGTTCGTTCAGAAGATGAATTATTAACTGGAAGACCATTGTATAGTGCTAATGCTTCTGGTATAGTAGGAAGTTATGTGACAATGGTAACTGATTTTGTTAATAAAAGTAACAATATCATTACTTTCAATAACATAGATGGTGCAAACCTAAACAATTTCATATACACCAATAGTATAATACAATTAACACCAACAAATGGACCAAATGTACGATCTTCTGTTCTTTCGGTTAATGCTACAAGTAACCAAGTAACATTATCAACAAATACTTGGTTGACTTTCTCAAATGTAGCTTACACACACATCACCGCTGGATCCAATGTTATAAATATTGATGTATTAACAGGTGCTTATAACATAATCAATGATGGTGTTTATAGTGATCCTAATTATCCTTTAAAAGATATAGCTTATGTTGGTGATAAGTTAAAAATTAGTAACTATCCTGATTCTAATGATTTTTCAACTGAAGATGGATTATATTCAATATTACTGGAAAATGGAACAGACACTTTAATATCTGAAGTTTCGCACGCTAATACAATATTTACAATAACCCAAATAAATTATGCAGCGAATACCATATCAGTTATTGCTCCAGCTGGCGGAATACTAGGTTATTCTAATACTTTTGTTTCAGTAAACAGAACATTTGTAGCATACAGCACACTTACATCAGATCAAGTGAGAATATATGGACAAGTTGGATATGCTTATTATCCAGAAATATCGAATGAATTAGGACAAACAATAACGACCGAAGACGGAAGATTAATATTACTAGGATAAAAAAATGTCTACAGTTAAAATTTCAGAATTACCATTACTTACCCAACTAAATGCTAATACCGCAAATAGTTTGTTTGTGGGTGTCGATATACCATCAGGTGTAACTGGTAAATTTACTGCACACACTCTAGCACAAGGTTTATATTCTAATGAAATTTTAAATGTGGGTGGAAATCCTCTTTTATTCACCAATACTATATCCCAGTTTGCTGGATTTGATTCCTCATTCTTACAAATCAACCTACAGAACATCACAGGATCAGGATCCTCAGATTTTGTTGCTACTGCTAACATCGGCACACAAGCAAACAATTATATCGACATGGGCATCAATGGATCGACTTTTAGTGATCCTAATTTCTCTTCAATGAAATCTCTTGATGGTTATTTGTATGTGCATGGTTCAAGTGATTATTCTTCAGATGGTAATCTTGTTGTAGGAACAGCATCAAAAGGTGCTAATGTATCAATTATTATTGGTGGTACAAAGTCTAGTAATGTTGTGGCGACATTCGGCAACAACAGCACATATTTCTATAAAGACGTATTTACAGGCAATGTTACTGTAACTGGAAACTTTATACTTTCTGATGGATCTGTAGCTGCATCAAACACATATATGCAGGCTAATGATTTAACAACATTAACTTTGTCTAGAACTTATACCGATACAGCCAATACATTCTTAAAAGCCAATGATGCATTAACTTTAAGTTCAGCTAAATCATATACTGATACTGCAAATACATTTCTACAATCCAATATTGCTTCGACATTAACATTATCTAAAAACTACACAGATACCACCAATAATTTCATACAATCAAATTATCTTGCTAATACAACAGGAAGATTTAATGGTTCATTAACCATAACTGGTAATTTGACTGCAAATACCTTTGGAACTACAGTTTCATATGATAATGTATCTTCCAACAATGCAGTATTCTCGAAAAATATTACTGTTCTAGGATCAATTACAGCTAACACATTATTAGGTAATGTTTTCTTTTCAAATATAACAACAATAACAACACAAGCAAATACACTACAATTCTTCTCTCAATCATCATCAAATCCACCACCACAAACATCTGGTCAGATATGGTATAATGGTGATATTCAGTCATTAACAAATGATACTGATATTGCAGGCGATAGACCAGGTATAGGTAGAGTATTGTATGAAAGAGTATACAATCAGACCGGTGCAACCATTCCTGCTGGATCTGTTGTAAGATTACAAGGTAATGTAACATCTAATAATATTCCTTGGGTTACTCTAGCTGATGCAACAACGGCGGCGAATTCTTTGGCTTCCGGTTATGTGAAGAATGCAATTGCAAATGGAGCTTACGGTTACACCTATATTAGTGGTATTGTTGAAGGTTGTAATACTTCAATGTACACTACTGGTGATATACTGTTCTTGACTGCAACTCCAGGTGCAGGTACAATGGCAAATACTGCTCCATTAGATCATGCCAATGCATCTATACAGATCGCAAAAGTAGTATCTTCGAATGCAACATCAGGTAAACTTCGTGTTCAGATTATAGATCGACCTGCATACGGAAAGGCAAATGGTTCTGTCGTATACGCAAACAACAATATTCTTGTTGCAACACAGATGTTGTTCTTGAATGATGATTTAAGAACAGTTAATATTGCAGGCAGTATTTCAGCAGTTGGTAGTATTGCGTTGACTGGTTCAATTACAATGAACAACTCCACATTTGCTGCAAATAGTGCTGCTGTTAACATTATTGCTTCCGCTAATGGTGCAACCCAAGCACCTATTGCTGATGGTACAATGTTACAATTAACAGGTAAAGATGGTTATAATGCCAAAGTAATTCTTGATTCTGCTGGTGCATCAAATAGTACATATGCACTTTTCAATGGTCGTTCCATGAGAGGTACTGCACAGAATCCTACCGCAACACAAGCAGGAGATACGATAGTAAGATTTGGTGGTAATGGTTATGGTGCAACAGGATTTGGTTCTGGTGTTGGTTCTGGTGGTGCAAAGATGGATTATGTTGCACTTGAGAACTACACAGACACACAGAAAGGAACACAGATTCTATTAGCAACAACACCCGTTGGTTCTAATGCACTAACAACCGTTGTTACATATGCAGCTAATGCTATTAACTATGCACAGAATACATCACTATTCATTGCAAACACCATTCACTATAATGCAAATTATAACAATACAACAGTAACACAGTTAACCAATAAATCAACTGCTGTTTATGCAAATGGTCGAACTGGACAGATCACGACCAGTGGTGCGAATTTAAATAAAGGTGCGGCAGTATCATTTACAGTATACAATACATATGTTACCAGTGCAAAAGATGTTATTATTATTAATATTGCAAGTGGTGCATCAGTAAATTATGATGTTAGTGTGAATGCAGTCTCACCGGGAAGCTTTGTTGTTGTTATAGATAACTGTGATGGAACACCATCCGGATCAAATGCGGCAGATACTCTGATATTAAACTTCGCAATCATTAATGTAACCTAATTTGAGTAATAAATAAAACCATGGCAAATATATCACTTCTAACATCAGGTTTAAAAAATACTACTGTAGTACAGATGGCCTACGCTCCTTCTTCTTATATAGAAGGTAGTGAAGATAACGAAGTTAATCTATCTCAATTGTATTGCGTACTTTCCTCGGTGACACCATGGCCAGATGATAATAATCCACCGACACCAACCCAAGATCAGTATTCAGTTAAAAAATTTCTAAAAAATGCATTTGTTGCTAAGTTGATAACAACAAACAATATATCTCCTGTAGTTCATAGAAATGATTGGTCCGCAAACACCATCTATGATTATTACAGAGATGACAAAGAGATGACAATTACTGATGAAAACGGTTACTTAGTGTATAATTTTTACATTAAGAACAAGTATGATCAAGTATTCAAATGTTTGTGGAATAATAATGGTAGTCAATCTACAGTAGAACCATATTTTGAACCAGGATATTACTCCACAAATAATATCTACACAGGTGGAGATGGTTACAAGTGGAAATACATGTACAGTATAAGTTCACAACAAAAAGTGAATTTTATGGACTCTACTTGGATGCCTATACCTTTCAATTTTAATTGGCCTAATCCAATTAAAAGTCAATATGGTTATGGTAGTTTAGATGTTATCAATGTATTAAATGGAGGAACAGGTTACAACCCTTCATTAGGTGCTATATTAGTCAATATAACTGGAGATGGAACTGGAGCTTCAGCTAATGTAGCTCTATCAGGTAATGTAATATCCGATATAATCGTGACAAATCCAGGATCAAATTATACCTATGCTACTGCAACAATACAATCACCATCAGGTAATGGTGTTGTAATTTCTGCAAATACTGTTTCACCCATTGGGGGACACGGTTGGGATCCTATGTCTGAACTAGGATGTAATCATGTGATGATTACAGTAGAATTTAATGGAACTGAGACATATAATAACATAAAATATATGCCAACTGATATAACTTATTATCAAATGGGTATATTAGTAAATCCAACATCAAAATCAACAACTCCAGTTGTAGCAAATTCAAATATATACAAATGTTCCACCGATTTAGTTCTATCAAGCACAGGAACAAAATATACAATAGGTGAAACTGTCTTCCAAGGATCAACACTAACATCTTCAACATTTACTGGTACAGTTTTAGATTTTGATGCATTTAATAGTGTATTGAGTCTGATAAATACTAAAGGAACTTTAGCAGTCAATCAAGCAGTTGTAGGATCATCATCTAGCGCTTCTAAAGTTTTATTATCATATAAGACACCAGATTTCATACCTGTCTCAGGTTATCTAGCATATATAGAAAATAGATCAGGAATACAAAGAAGTTCTGATGGAATTGAACAATTTAAATTAGTATTAGGATATTAAGGTAACAAAATGGCACTAAATTTTAACGTCAATCCGTATTATGATGATTTTGATCCTAGCAAAAATTTCCATCGTATACTTTTTAAGCCAGGCGTAGCAGTACAAGCTAGAGAATTAACACAATCTCAAACAATTTTACAGAATCAAATATCAAATTTTGCTGATAGTTTATTTTCACAAAATACTCCTGTTACTGGCGGACAAGTAACAACGAATATAAAGTGTTATTACCTTAAACTCAATTTAAAATATAATGGTTCAGATGTTGTAGCAGCAAATTTCTTGAATAAAAATATAACAGATTCAACTGGAACTATATTAGCTAAAGTTATAGCTACAGCAGAAGCAACAGGTACAGATTCAAATCCAGGTGATCCTCCAACATTAATTGTTACATATCTTTCTGGTGGAAAATTCTCAGATAATATGTCTGTTATTACAACAGATGGAAGTAATCAAGTTGTTATCACTATTGGTACCACAGGTGGCACTACTTCTACAGGTTATTCATCAGTTGCTTCAATAAGTCAAGGTGTTTTTTATGTAGTTACCGGATGGTCTCAATCTAATGTTCAAAATCCAGATGGAACATATTCAAAGTATTCAATAGGTAATTTTGTAAATGTTGCTCCGCAGACTATTATTTTAGATAAGTATGATAATTCACCAACTGGTAGAATTGGTCTTAATGTTGTTGAATCTATTGTTGATTATATTGCAGACACATCACTTCTAGACGAGGCAGTTGGAGCTTCAAATTATCAGGCACCTGGTGCTGACAGATATAAAATTGATTTGACTCTAACTAGTTATCCTATTGATTCAGGAACAGAAAGCCAATCATTTATTGAATTGGTAAGAATCAATGGTGGAAATCTAGTAAAAATTGTAAACGGAAAAAGTTTTTCTTCTTCATTTGAAGATTATTTAGCAAAGAGAGATTATGAAACAAATGGAGATTATATTGTAAATGACTTCAAGATAACCGCAGCATCTATACTAGGAGACACTTCAACCTATAACTTGACAATTGGTCCTGGTGTAGCATATGTTCATGGTTATAGAGTTGAAAATAATAGTCCTATAACAATAAATTCACCTAGATCACAAAATACAAATTCGGTTGTAGGAAATTCTTTCCATACTGATTTTGGAAGTTATTTCATTACAGATTCTATGAAAGGTTTCTTTGATTATACAACTATGCCACAAGTTGATTTTCATTGTGTTCCTTCCGCTAATATAAATTTATCTTCAGCAAATACTTATAATTCAACTCTAGTTGGAACTGGATTCATAAGAAACATTGTATTCCAAAATGCATTGAATGGATCAAATACAAATGGATATTTGTTTAACACATATGTTAATGATATTCAAACCATAACTCTGAATGGTAAAGTAAGCACAGCTACAAATACAACAATAACAATTGTTGATACAACAAACAACTTCTCAAATACCAACAATGCATATTATGGTGCAAAATTAACAATAACCGGAGGAACAGATTCACTTCTTGTTTCTGGTGTTAATGAATCTGCAAAAACAATAACAAATTATTCTGTTTCTGGTAGTACAAAGACATTCACATTGAATTCTCCTTTCTTTGTTACTCCAGATAGTTCAACAACCTTCTCTATAGGATTGCAAACCAATCTAGTAGAAAGTATAGTACAAAAATCATCAACAGGATCTTCCAATCCAACTTATGCATTAACAGCTAATACTAATATCAATAATACAGGTAAAGTAAACGGAAATCCAAACGGATATACAATACTTAATAATCCAACATCACCAGAATTAATATTTAATATTGGTTCGACTTATGTTTCGGATTCAGCAAACTCAAGTTATTTTACCACTAAAACATTTAGAAATCAAAATTTCAATGCTATTACTGGTCAATTACAAATAACAGCACCATCAGGATTATCATTTTCTTGTGGCCAAGGAACATTTGGTGGCGGAACAAACAATTCTGTATTCCAGGAAACCTTCCTTATTGTTGATACTACTACTGGAAATATTTTAGATTTTACTGCTTCAGGTAATACTGTTACAGTACTGGGATCTACAGCTACATTTACATCAGCAGTTTATGCCGCACAATACACTAATTCAACAATTAGTGTAATTTCACAGGTAAAAGTGACTAATGGTGATCAATATACGTCCATAAAGAAATCTAAAAATCTTGTTAGTGGATTAGTATCTACAGCTGGAACACTTACCGCTGTATCAGGACTAGCTAATACTTATATTTCTACCGATATTAATAATAATCCAACAGGACAAACATATATTCCATATACAAGTCTTGGTTACGGATCTATTAGTTTATATGTAACCGATTTAACCGATATAGTAAAAATTTATGACCTGGGTACAAAAGGTACAAGACCTTCAGCCGGATCATCTTTAACATCTTTCAATGATATAACAAATTATTTTACATTAGATAATGGTCAAAGAGATAATTATTATGATTTCGCATCAATAAAATTGAAAGCTGGATTGTCACCACCAAAAAATGATATTCTTGTTGTTTATAATTACTATCTACATTCAGGCGGCGATGGTTATTTCAATGTAAATTCTTATCCGAATTATACTACAATTCCATCCTATTCAGCTAAAGACGGAAACATTTATAATTTAAGAGATTGTATCGATTTTAGACCTTCTAGAAGAAACGGGCAGGCGTCTTATGTATGGGAATACAATAACAGTTTGAGTTCTCTGGGTATGATGATTCCTACACCCGGAGTTTCTTCATATTATCAACATAATTATTCATATTACCTGTCTAGAAAAGATAAATTAATTTTGACTAAGGATGGTCAATTTAATATGGTTTATGGTACTCCAGCCATAAACTCTATTTTACCTAAAGAACCGTTGGGAACACTAGTTCTAGCTAATATATTTTTAGATCCTTATACTTCTTATATTCCTGGTGATATTGTTAATCATCAAACTCCTATTCCTAACCTAACTTTAAATAAAGTATTACACAAGCGTTGGGCAAAATCTGATATAACGGAATTGCAGAACCAAGTTAATAATTTGGAATACTATACAGCACTTTCTGCATTAGAATCTAGTGCTTCCAATATACAGGTACCAGATAACAATAACATCAATAGATACAAAAACGGTATTCTTGTTGATAGTTTTAGTGATTATTCAGTTTCAGATTCCGCATATCCTGGTTTCTCAGCTAAAATTGATATAAGAAATAGAAAATTGGGTCCACAACAACACATTTCCAACTTTCAATTACAGAATCCATTAGTATTAAAATTTGCTGCTAATACTGCAACAACATATAAAGTTCACAGTATAGGTTCTTCTGGAACAAATATTTTCACACTACCTTACACCAATTCAGACTTTATTGTTCAGAAATGGGCAAGTAACACAATTAGTATCAATCCATTCTCTGTAATCACAGAACAAGGAACACTATCACTTATTCCACCCGCTGATAATTGGTTCAATTCAATTAAACCACCGGATTTATTGATTAATACTCCTAATATGCAATTTAATCAATATAATGGAGGAAATAATCTATTGAATTCAGGCGATGCTTATTCTCCTATTGGTGTATCAACTTACAACCAGCATGATACAGGATTACAAGTATCCACCAATTATCAAAGTCAATTGATGGGATTATCTACAACATCAACCACATCAACTACGGCAGGAGCTTTATCTGTTGATAATGGTGTGATTAACAATAATCAGGTTGCACCTTACATTAGACAACAAGACATTGGAATTTACGCAAGAGGGTTGTTAAAAAACTCTAAATTAAGATGTTTCTTCGATGGACAATTGGTCGACCAGTATATGTCAGCACCTAACACCATAGAATTAACAGGGGTTCAAGGAACTTTTAAAGTAGATGATGTTGTCGGATTCTACGAAAATAACGTGACACAATTCTTCCCAATTGGTCGTGTATTATCGGTATATTATTACCCAGGTACTACAAATGCAAGAATATATTTGATTTCTTTGTCATCTTATACTCCTACTGTATCCACAACAAAATTAATAAGTGCTAACTTTGATGCATCTGGTAAATATGTAAATTCAACAGCTAGTGGAACAGTAACATTTAAAGCCAATAGCATTTATAGCTTACATGTAACCAGTTCCGTATCTGGTGTTGGTGGAAACTACACATCTGTAAATAACATAGTTCCAACATTCTATAAGACACCAAAAATATCGATTCAATCTCCATATGTTGATAGTGCAGGTTTAGTTGTAGGAACAGTTGGTGCTGATGGATATAGTACGTTCTTTAATAATTATGCGGTCTGGGGTGATCAGAATAATAGTGCAACTTATGATATAAGATCAACACCTTATACAATTAATTTCCCAACTGCTGGACAATATGTTCTATATGTATCTGCAACATCATCTGCAGCAAAACCTTCAACTGTCTATTTTGATGGTGTTTCTGTCGCAACAAATTCAAGTCCTTATACACCAACAGTGATACCTTTGACTGTTTCGACAGCAGGAAATCATACATTATCCTGGTATGCCCAGAATTCATTCGGCGCTCCATTCCAGGCTGGTATAGCGGTTGCTATCTATGATGGAACTGCTTTATTGTTGTGGGATTCACTATCCACACCAGGAACTTATAACAATAATGTAGCACAACAATATAACATGCCATTAGGTGGAGCATTCTATACCGGTTGTAAACAATTAACATTAGATTCAAATGCTTCTAATATTGATAACTTCTATACAGGATGTACCATTCAAGTAACCACAACTCATGTCTACGGACACGATTATGGTGCGGTATATTATCCTCCTGTTACATTAACTGGTTCATACCTAGCAACAGGAATGTATTATGCACAAGGATCATATCAAGTTCCATCATCTTATGATGTTACAACACAAGTATGGCAGGCAACTTATCCTGGAGACTCTGATGGTATAGGAAGTTGGCAAACAAGCACATATACAGTATACTATGATTATACTGTATATTATGACTATCCTGTATATTACACATATCCTGTTTATTATCAATACCAAGTTTCTACCTATGAAAATAGTGTAATAAACCAAGTACAGTCAATCGATAGTACTGTTTACTTAACTGCAATTGATAGATTCACAGCAAATATAACTAGTTATACAGGTTCAACAAGAACTGCTGTTATAGATGGACCTATTAGTGTATCATTAGGTTACAACCAAAAGTATGGAACACTAAATTCAACTTATACCATAACAGGTCAAGTTCAAAGTGTTGCCGGAGCAATAAACTCTGGTGGTGTACCCGCATTAAGTTCCAATGAAAATGGTGAATTTGTTGGTGTTTTCCATTGCCCAGGATCTATATTCCTAAGCGGCAATAAAACTTTCAGAGTAGACAATAGAAATATTCTTTCTCAACCCACATCAGCAACAACCTGGGCTGAAGGTGTATTCTTAGCGGGAAGTATTCAAGATCCAACAATACTTTCAGCTTCAATTGATTCAGCTAATAAGAGCATCCAACCTATAGATTACTCCGTTGCTGTTACTACAACACCTAGACCACAAGGTATATCTGATCCTTTGGCACAGACATTCATAATATCAAAAGACAATTATCCTAATGGTGCTTTCATATCTTCTGTGAAATTGTTCTTTGGATTTAAACCAGGATCAAGTGCAAACACTCTATCCACTATTTTGAATGCTCCTGTAACACTTTCCATAGTTGGAACAGTAAATGGTGTTCCTAATGGACAAACATTGAATTATTCAACAGTTGTTAAAAATCCTGCTGATATTATACCATTTGTAAGTTCAACTCCAAGTGTAACAAATGCAAACACTTATGTACAATTTAACTTTAGTGCTCCAGTTTATATACAATCTGGTGTTCTATATGCAATTGTTGTACAATCAAATTGCGCCGATTACTACTTGTATTATGCTCAACAAAATGGAACACCATTACCAAGCATGGGAGCAACCAACATTGGTGCAGCTCCTTATTGTGGTGCATTGTTTGAATCTCAAAATTCTATAACATGGACAGCAGATCAAACTAAACAAATGATGTTTGCTATTACCAATTGTGTATTCAATACTTCTGTATCACCAACAATACCTTTCATTATCCCAGCTGGTTTACCTTTCAGAAAGTTAATGCAAAAGTCTGTTGATTATTTTGTAAATCCTTACACAGTATCAGCTACACATAATACTTTCTCAACGAATGCGATTTATAATTCGTTTAATTTAACTACATCTGATTTTATACCAACTTCAACTTCAATAGGATATACATATCAGACTGCTCTAACGAAAACAGGTGCAGTAACAAGTCCAGCTGTTGTTTATCCTGGAAGATTAGGTTCGCCAATGGCCAGTGATATTTTCTTTGATGATGGACTCGGTGCAAGAGTATTGATGCAACACTCTAATACATCATTCATACTAAACACCACACTATCTTCCAGTGATGTTTCAGTTAGTCCTGTATTAAGTGATGATATGTTAAAAGTTCTAACTGTAACAGATAGTATCAATAACATGGAAATATTACCTCATGTTATTTCTATAGTTAATGGTGGAACAGGTTATAATGCAAATACAATATACATTTCAACAAGCGCTCCTGATGTAGGAAATGATGTTTGTGTTTTAACTTGCACAATAGATGCTAACGGAACTATAACAAAATTATATCCATCTCATGCTGGTTCTGGTTATTTGACCACACCAACAATAACAATAACAGATCCAACAACAAGAAGTGGAAACGCAAATGCAGTTGTTACTGTTACCGGTGAAGATCAACCAACAGGCGGAAATGCGGTATGTAGATATCTAACCAAGAAAGTTGTGTTGGATGCCGGTAATGATTCTGGTGATTTAAGAGTTTATTGCACAGCATACAAACCTATCAACACCAACATTTATGTCTATTACAGAATATTAAATGCTTCTGATACTGATACATTAGAAAATCAAACTTGGCAGTTAATGACACAGGTCAACAACAATAATGTGTATTCAAAGACAAGATCAGACTATGTTGAATATGAATATGCACCAGGTGCCTTCTTGAGTGGTGTTGCCAATAATAGTGTTTCGTATACAAATACTATAGGAAATACATACACCTCATTTAGACAATTTGTAATTAAGATTGTATTGACAACTGGAGATAAATCTAAATCACCTATTTTGAATGATTTAAGAACTCTAGCATTACCACCAGGATCAGGTATTATATAATGGCTTTAGTTAAAGTGGAAGGAACATCTTTCGTCAGAGATACAGAAAGTATGGCTCTGATTAATAATGATGATACATCAAGAAATGATTATTATAGCAAAGTGAAATTAATACACAACCAAAAAGAAGAACTAAATAAAGTAAGGTCGGAGATCGATGATCTAAAAGATAATGTATCCGAAATAAAATCATTATTATTACAACTATTAGATAAGGGATCAAATGGCTAATCATATAGGAACACCAGTTACTTTACTAAGTTATTCAAATACTTTTGGAGAATTAATGGTAACCACCAATCAGTTGGTGGGTGAAAATAATTTTCTTGCACAAAATAACTATGTAAAATCAACAGGAACTCTTTATCTTTCTGATCCCACATTAGGATTAGTTGTAAACAGTCAATCAATATTTGCTGGAACTTTAGCAATACAATCTCCCGGTATTGCACAGATAACAACTAGTTCTTCTTCACCAGCCGTTTTTATAGCTCAATCTGGAACTGGCGCTTCACTTAAAATATCCGACTCGGGTGGTTTAGATCCAGCTCCATTTATTGTTGATCAGAACGGTAATGTATCCATAGGAACAACCAATACATTATATTACAAATTGAACCTTGTTGGTAATCAAGGTTTCAATGTTATTGCTAACAATAATAGTATATCAGCCAACGGATCAACACCAGCATTAACAATTTCACAAGTTGGTTCTGGCGCTTGTTTGGTTATTAGTGATGATTATAGTGACATTAGTCCTTTTGTTATTGATAATGTAGGTAATGTCACAATAGGTGCAACAACTTCTCCAGGATATAAATTATACACAACTGGTGGTGATGTTTCATTTGCAAACAATTTATTTGTAACGGGAAATATAACAAATAAAACCGCAAATGTTACCGCAAACGCAGTAGTAGCAAATAGTGTTATTGTTGGTTCTGGTGGTATAAACAACACAATATACATTGGATCGGGTGGTGTAAACGTAGCTAGTGCTATGACAATACAAGGCACCTTTACCATTGCTGGTAGTACAGTCTATAGTTCAAATTCATTTATCATGAATTTTGGAGTAGGTATAGCCAACCAAAATGCTGTTATAGGTGTATACAGAACAGCTAATACAGGTAATGCCATTATTAGATGGAATGAATCTAATAAGCTCTGGGAAATGAATGATGTTATAAACGGCCAATACTATAGAATTCTAACTGATGAATTTAAAAGTGATCTAGGTAATTTAAGCAGCACATCAAATATTGCAACATCATTAGCATTAGCAAACGCAAATACATTCTTACAAGCTAACGATTTTGCAATTTACACTTATTCCGTTGGAGTATTCAATACTGCTAATTCAGCATATGCTACAACTAATTCAGCATACTTTACTGCTAATTCTGGTTACTTTACCGCTAATCAAGCATATCTACAAGCTAATAATGCGTATAATTATGCTAATGGCCAATTGACATATATTCAAGCTAGTTATAATACCGCTAACCAAGCATATCTACAAGCTAATGGTGCTTACACCTATGCTAATGGCCAGTTGACATATATTCAAGCAAGTTATAATACTGCTAACCAAGCATATATACAAGCAAATGTTTCTATATCAGCATATAATACTGCTAACCAAGCATATCTACAAGCTAATGCGGCATATTATACTGCTAACCAAGCATATTCACAGGCTAATTTAGCATACACAAGAGCTAACACATCATCAAATATATTTGTAGGAACATCCGGTTCAGCTGTACCTATTAGTGGTGGTATAACATTTAATAGTACAATTGGTGTAACCATTTCAGGAACATCAAATACATTAACTATTAATTCTCCACAAGACATAAGACAAAATGCAACTCCGCAATGGGCTGGTGTTAATGTTGCTGGTTATTCTTTGATATTCTCTAATGTGGCCTCATTAACAACAAATACTGCGAATCAAGTAATTGATCTTTTCTCCACATCTATATACAGATCAGCAAAATATACAGTACAGTTTACGACAGGAACAAGTTATCAAACTTCTGAATTACTTGTTCTACATGACGGAGCAAATACCTTTATTACTGAATTTGGTACTTTGACCACATCAGGAACATTAGCAACATTTGATGTAAATATTACCTCAGGTAACTTAAATTTATTGACAACTCCTATAAATAATACAAATGCGACAGTAAAGATTGTCAGAACATCAGTAACAGTTTAAAAATAATAAGAACGAGGAGAGGGAATCGTGTCTACTAAAAGATTTGTGGCCAAATTCGGCCTAGACAATAACAATCAAACAGCATCAAACATTGCGAATCCCATATTATCTACTGATGCAGTCAACCTTCAATACGCTAATTCTAATTATGTATCACTAACACTTGGTGGTACAGTTAATGGTAATGTTAGAGTTGAAACAGCTAATGTAACCATAGGTATTAAAGCTGGACAAGCATCTCAGAACGCCAATTCTGTTGCCATTGGAGCACAAGCAGGACAATTAAACCAAGGACTTTCTTCTGTATCTATAGGAGATCAAGCAGGTCAAACAAGTCAAGGTGCTTCATCCGTATCGATTGGTTTATTATCAGGCCAATCAAGTCAAGGTACACTATCCGTAGCAATTGGTAATAATTCTGGTAATTATAATCAAGGATATGGATCAGTAGCAATTGGTAATAATGCTGGTAATTTAAGTCAAGGAACACAATCTGTTTCTATAGGTAATCAATCTGGAAGTACAAGTCAAGGTACACTATCCGTAGCAATTGGTAATTTTGCTGGTCAAACAAGTCAAGGAATACAATCTATCGCAATTGGTCACAATGCAGCTGTTTCAAGTCAAGGTAATAAATCCATAGCAATTGGTAGTTTTTCTGGTAATTCAGGACAAAACACAAATAGTATTGCAATTGGTCAATATGCGGCGACTGCAAATCAATCATCAAATTCTGTCGCAATTGGTGCTACTTCTGGATCCTCATATCAAGGAGCAAATTCTGTATCAATAGGAAACCAAACAGGACAAACAAGTCAAGGTGCTTCATCAGTTGCAATTGGTGATCAAGCAGGACAAGTCGTTCAAGGAAATTATTCTGTTGCAATTGGATATAATGCTGGTTTATCCGCACAAGGACAACAAGCAATAGCTATTGGTCGCCTCGCAGGATCGACTAGTCAAAGCGTTTCGTCAATAGCTATTGGATATAATTCAGGTTTACAAAATCAAGGGGCATCATCTGTATCAATAGGTGAGTGGTCTGCCGAAATGTATCAAGGAAATTATTCCGTTGCAATTGGTAGTTATGCAGGTATACAAAATCAAGGTAACCAATCAATTGCAATTGGTGTTACTTCTGGATACTCATATCAAGGCAACAATTCTATATCAATTGGTAATAATGCTGCTTATAATTATCAAGGTGCTAATTCTGTTGCTATAGGTGCTACCGCAGGATCTAATACACAAGGCACACAAGCAGTATCAATAGGTAATTTTGCAGGATCAAATAACCAGTCAGCATTCTCTGTTGCAATTGGTGCCAATACAGCATCATATTATCAAGGTGCCAACTCTATTGCTATGGGTACTAATGCTGGGCAAACCAACCAAAGTGCCAATTCTATTGCAATTGGTTATGATGCTGGTCAATCAACACAAGGATCTCAATCCGTTGCAATCGGTAATCTATCCGGACAAACAAGTCAGGGAATATCCGCTGTTGCAATTGGTCTTAATGCTGGGCAAACAAGCCAATCATTGCAAGCGGTTGCAATTGGTAATCTATCCGGACAAACAAGTCAAGGAACAAATTCTGTTGCTATTGGAACAATTGCTGGTAATTCATATCAAGGAACATTAGCAGTTTCAATTGGTACTTCTGCCGGTCAAACAAGTCAAGGATCTGGAGCGACTGCCATTGGTAATAATGCCGGCCAAACAAATCAAGGACAAACTTCTGTTGCAATTGGTAATTTTGCAGGAACCACATCACAAGGCACACAATCTGTGTCAATTGGTAATCAATCAGGATATTCATCTCAAGGTCCATTCTCTGTAGCAATTGGTGCTAATACTGCTTATAGTAGTCAAGGAGCTAATTCGGTTGCTATTGGTACTAATGCGGGACAAATATCACAATCTTTTCTATCAGTAGCAATTGGTAGTGGAGCTGGTCAGACAAGCCAATACGGAATTGCAATTGGATATCAAGCTGGCAACTCATCTCAAAGTAATCAATCAGTAGCAATTGGATATCAAGCAGGACAAACAGGACAAACTCTATATTCAGTAGCAATTGGATATCAAGCTGGCAACTCATCTCAAAGTAATCAATCAGTAGCAATTGGATATCAGGCCGGTTATTTAAGTCAAACCACCAGCGGCGTTGCAATTGGTTACTTGGCTGGATACAATACACAAGGTAGTGGATCTGTTGCAATTGGTAACAACGCCGGCGCAGTAGTTCAAGGTAACCAATCAGTAGCAATTGGATATCAATCCGGACAATCATTACAAGGTGCATATGGAGTTGCAATTGGTAATTATGCAGGTAATAGTTATCAAGGACAACAATCGATTGCTATTGGAAATAATGCAGGTACCAATTATCAATCTGGAAACTCTGTTGCAATTGGTGTTAATGCTGGCGTACAATATCAAGGACAATCAACAGTAGCAATTGGTAATCGTGCGGGATACTCTGGACAAAATGCTTATTCTATATCAATTGGTACTAATTCCGCATCAGCAAACCAATCTTCTAATGCAATATCAATTGGTCCAGGTGCTGGTGTTTCTTATCAAGGTGCAAGTTCAATAGCAATTGGTGATGGTGCTGCTAGTGCAAATCAAGGATCATCATCTGTTGCTATTGGTTATTATGCCGGCAATCAATATCAAAGTAACAATTCAATTGGAATTGGTAATCAATCTGGTTATAACAGTCAAGGACAATACTCTGTAGCAATTGGTGCCAATACTGCTTATAGTAGTCAAGGTGCTAATTCGGTTGCTATGGGTACCAGTGCTGGTAATATAAGTCAAGGAATACAATCAGTTGCAATTGGCCAACAAGCTGGACAAACAAATCAAGGTGCTTCATCAGTTGCAATTGGTTATCAATCAGGTCAAACAAGTCAAGGTGCATCATCAGTTGCAATTGGTGCAAATTCAACCGCAGGAAGTAAATCAGTTTCAATTGGTTATTTAACTGGTGGAGGCGGCCAAGGTTCATCCTCTGTTGCAATTGGTGATACATCGGGCGCTTCGGGTCAAGGTTCTTATAGTGTTGCAATTGGATATCAATCTGGATGGGTAACTCAATCCAATCAATCTGTTGCAATTGGTTATCTATCAGGTCAAAATAATCAAGGCACTCAATCCATTGCAATTGGTGCCAATACAGGGTATAATACTCAAGGTGCAAATTCTGTTGCAATTGGTCAAAGTGCAGGAGCAAATAATCAAAGTTCATCTTCAGTTGCAATTGGTTATCAATCAGGACAATCAACTCAAGGCACACAATCAGTTGCAATCGGTTCTGGTTCTGGTGGATCAAGTCAAGGCACATACTCTGTAGCTATTGGTGCGAATGCTGGTACAACAAGTCAACCAGCACAATCCATTATAATTAATGCTAATACATATTCATTGAATGGCGTGAACTCTGGTCTGTATATCAACCCAATCAGAACAGATAATGCAAATGGTGCAAATTACCTGTATTATAACAAAGCGACGAATGAAGTAACTACATCACAGTTGATTTATGTTCCTACACCAACATCATTATCCGTAGGTGCAACATTAACAACCACACAATTACAAAGTGGTATAATAGTAACAACATCAGCCATAGCATTAACAATGCCATTAGGAACTTCAATTGAATCTGCATATCCTGGCATATCTAACAATATGGGATTTGAATTTGTTGTAATAAACACCTCATCGGGAACTTCTACAGTAGGTGTGAATACGGGTGTAACATTTACAGGAAACACTAACATATACGCCGGAACAACAGGTCAATTTAGATCACTAAGAACAGCGGCGAATACATATACTGTTTATAGAATATCATAATACTTAGCCATTTAAAAACCCTCTGCATAAATACCAGAGGGTTTTAATTTATAGGAAACAAAAATGGCAGCCGGTTATCAGGATATATTTCTAAATCAAGGGGAAACTTTTAATACCTCTCTGACATTAAATGATCCGAATGGATTACCATACAATCTAACAGGGTTTTCTGTTGCAAGCCAAGCAAAGAAATCATATTATTCATCCAATGTATCAATAAACTTTGTTACATCAATATCTGATGCAAACAATGGTATCATTCAATTATCCGCCAATTCTCATGTGACTGCAAATATAACTGCTGGAAAATTAGTATATGATGTTGTCATAAAAGACAACACCACCAGTAATATCACCAGAGTGCTTGAAGGACAGATAATCGTTTCACCTGCTGTAACTCTAACATTTAGTTAAAAATGCCTAAAGTAACTGTAACTCCAGTCAATACCATTAATGTAAAAGTTAATCAACATGAACCTCAAGTAGTTCATGGAACATCAACTTTTGTTGGTGCTACTTCAGCACAGTCTCAGATTGATCAAATAAAATTAGTAGCTGATGAAGCTCTTTCTTTGTCCAATAATGCTTCGACTACAGCAAATTCAGCGTTGAATAGTACTGTTCAATTACAGAATGTAAATAATCTACAAAACACTTATATACAATTAGCATACAATACTGCTAATGCGGCATATAACAAGGCAAATACCGCATTTAATCAATCACAAAATGCTTACGATGCAGCCAACACAAAATTACCTATTGCTGGTGGAGAAATAACAGGCAATCTAAATGTTGATGGTCAAGCAAATGTATATCATAGACTTTCCGTTGGTACAGGTGCATATACAATTCTTCCTAATCTGATCTCACAGTTCACAGGCACATCCGATTTATATTCTCAGGTTAACCAACAGAATCTATCAGGTAACGGAACAGGAGATTTTGTTGTAACCGCAAATAATGGAACAGACCTAATCAATTATATTGATATGGGTATTGCTGGTTCCACTTACAATAATACCACTTATAATGCATTTCCATTTGTAAATCCAAATGACGGATATATGATGTTGATTGGAAATCCATCACAAAGTTTTGGTGGAAATGTATTTCTAGGAACATCAGGAACAGGATTCGATGGTAGTGCAAAAGGTGATATAGTCTTTGTACAAGGACAAAATCTAACAGAAGTTGCAAGATTCAAATTAAATCAAGGACTGTTTTTAGAAAATAACACACCATCGGTAAATACAACATCAGGAACATTAGTTGTTTCTGGTGGTGTGGGAATATCAGGAAATCTGTATGCTGGTCAAGTTTATGAAGGATCCACTAGATTATTAACTTACACAAACACAGCGAATACATTCCTTCAAGCCAATGATGCATTAACACTATCTGCTGCTAAAACTTATGCAGATTCAGTTGTATCGTCATCTAATACATGGTTGCAAGCTAATGATGCATTAACACTTTCTGTTGCTAAATCATATACGGATTTGGTTAATTTAGTTGCACAATCAGCAAATATTAAATCTAGTGCATCATATAATACAGCTAACCAAGCATATAACCAAGCTAATAATGCTTATAATTATGCTAATGGACAGTTGACATATATTCAAGCAGCATACAACCAAGCTAATAATGCTTATAATTATGCTAATGGCCAGTTGACATATATTCAAGCAGCATACAACCAAGCTAATAATGAACCAAAAGGTACAGCAGCTTATAATACAGCTAACTTAGCTTACCTACAAGCTAATAATGCTTATAATTATGCTAATGGACAGTTGACATATATTCAAGCTAGTTATAATACCGCCAACCAAGCTTACACCTATGCTAATGGACAGTTGACATATATTCAAGCTAGTTATAATACCGCTAATGCGGCATATAATGCTGCTAATAGTGGTGCTGCGGCTACTGCTGTATCAGCTTATAATACTGCTAATCAAGCATACTTACAAGCTAATAATGCTTACACCTATGCTAATGGTCAGTTGACATATATTCAATCATCTTATAATACAGCTAACCAAGCTTATAACCAAGCTAATGGACAGTTGACATATATTCAATCATCTTATAATACTGCTAATCAAGCATACTTACAAGCTAATAATGCTTACACCTATGCTAATGGACAGTTGACATATATTCAATCATCTTATAATACAGCTAACCAAGCTTATAACCAAGCTAATAATGCTTACACCTATGCTAATGGACAGTTGACATATATTCAATCATCTTATAACCAAGCTAATAATGCTTATAACCAAGCTAATAATGAACCAAAAGGTACAGCAGCTTATAATACTGCTAATCAAGCATACTTACAAGCTAATGTTTCTATATCAGCTTATACTACAGCTAATCAAGCATATAACCAAGCTAATAATGCTTATAGTTCTTCGAATACTGCAAACACATTCTTGCAAGCTAACGATGCATTAACTTTATCAACCTCTAGATCATACACAGATTCAGCTAACACATATCTTAATAATAATAAAGTTAGTAAAACCGGCGACACCATTAATGGACTTTTAACCATTAACAATTCAGGTAATACAGCACTATCTATATCAGGTAATGTTATTATCTCTAATGATTTAACTATATCCGGCAACATTTTTATTGGTGGTAATACAACATCGATTGCTGCTAATAATTTGGTTGTTAATGATCCTTTGTTATACATTGCAAATAATAACCCGGCCAATTTACAAGACATTGGTCTTATAGGTCATTTTGTATCCGGTTACTACCAACATACTGGTATTGTTCGTGATCATAATGATGGTAAATGGAAATTCTTCAGCAATGTTGTGGTAGAACCAACAAATACTGTTCCTTTTGACGCAAATACAGTTTATGATACATTAAAAGTAGGAACAATAGAAGCGGGTATTGCAAATATAAGTGGTGTAAATCTACTATCATTCTCAAATGCAATTTATACAACAACTAATTCCGCTTATAATACAGCTAATAATGCTTACACCTATGCTAACGGACAATTGACATATATACAGGCCGCATATAATACAGCTAATGGTGCTTATAACCAAGCTAATGTTTCTATATCAGCATATAATACAGCTAACCAAGCTTATAACCAAGCTAATAATGCTTACACCTATGCTAATGGACAATTAACTTATATTCAAGCTAGTTATAATACCGCCAACCAAGCTTACACCTATGCTAATGGCCAGTTGACATATATTCAAGCAGCATATAACCAAGCTAATAATGCTTACACCTATGCTAATGGCCAGTTGACATATATTCAAGCAGCATATAACCAAGCTAATAATGCTTACACCTATGCTAACGGACAATTGACATATATACAGGCCGCATATAATACAGCTAATGGTGCTTATAATAAAGCTAATACCGGAGGAAGTGGTTCATCTTCTGGTTACCTACCAAATTCTATTATATTTGCAAACACATCTGGATACCTAAGCAATGTAAGTAATTTACAATTTGTAAATTCAAATACTTTATCTGTTACTGGATTAACTACAATATCTTATACTGGATTTGCTGGAAGTCAACAATCAATATTGGGTGTATCTGGTGCAAATACCAAAGGTGGTATTGGATATGTTGATTTCTTACAAGCAAATAATATTTCTGGTGGAGCAGCCAATACAAGTAAGTGGTTTAGATTGGATAATGCTGGTACTTTCCAGATTATCAATTCTGCATATACAACTAATATCTTCAATTTAACTGATGCAGGTACACTATCGGTACCTAATATGTCATCATTGACATTGACTCAAGGTGGCGGTGGCAGTATTACTTTCCAAGATGGTACAGTACAATCAACCGCAGCCAGTGGAGCAGCTACCGATCAAACAGCTAGAAATACAGCTAACTTAGCTTACCTACAAGCCAATAACGCATACAATTATGCTAACAGCCAATTAACCTATATTCAAGCTAGTTATAATACCGCTAACTTAGCTTATAACCAAGCTAATGTTTCTATATCATCATACAATACAGCTAACCAAGCTTATAACCAAGCTAATAATGCTTACACCTATGCTAATGGTCAGTTGACATATATCCAGTCAGCATACAACCAAGCCAATAATGCTTACACCTATGCTAATGGTCAGTTGACA
>Ga0208500_1000105_pt1 | contig 23196 bp, 14 predicted proteins | sample CryBogCBE17Sep08_FD_184568 | JGI IMG/M metagenome (GOLD analysis project Ga0208500, IMG submission 184568) | Freshwater microbial communities from Crystal Bog, Wisconsin, USA - CBE17Sep08 (SPAdes) | ecosystem: Environmental > Aquatic > Freshwater > Lake | place: Crystal Bog, Wisconsin, USA...
AGGTCCAGATCTAGAGGATCACATTGCACGTCTTATGGCTACCCAGGCTGGTAACGATATTGAGGATACCCTTATTAACGGTACTGGAACTGGTTCAGGCTTGATGTCAGCATTTGCAGGTTTCCGTCAATTGGCTCTCAGCAACGCACACGTTGTTGACGCTGCTGGTTATGGACTTGACAAAACAATTTTCAACCAAGCTATTAAGACAATGCCACGTAAGTACAAGCAACGTCGTAACCAACTCCGATTCTTCACAGGATCTAACTTGGTTCAAGACTACCTCTTTAACCTTACATCCATGACAAGTGGTGGCTTCAATCCGTTTGATATCGCTTCAGGTATCCTACGTGGTGATGTTGCTGCTAACGATGGTGGCCCAGGTACAACAACTCCATTTGCATTCGGTATCCCTGTTATCAACGTTCCGTTGATCAACGAGACACAGACCTACAATGGTAGTGCAAATACAGGTGATCTTCACTTGACATTCCCGCAAAACTTTATCATTGGTATCAAGCGTGACGTAACAGTCTATCGTTTGTTCCAACCAAAGAAAGATACAATTGAATATACACTATTCATTCGTGTCGGTTGCGTAATGGAAAACTACGATGCACACGTTATCGTTAAGAACATTGCTGTTGCAGGTTCTGTAATGACTTCAAATTCATTCGGATCAGCTACAAACGGTTCTGGTATTACTGGTGGAGCTAACGCTGCGCCTTATACCGATACATTCTAATCTTAAATTAGATGCAAGGCGGGGGACTAGCGATAGTCCCCTTAGCCATTTAATGATATAATTAACAATGACGAGAGGAAGTCAAATGTCATTTACAGATCTAAAAGTTACAGAACTAAGAAAAGTAGCAGAAGCTTTTGCTATTGATGTATCAGGACTTAAATCTAAGCCTGAGATTATCGCTGCAATTGAAGAAGAAGGAATTACCTATCAAATGTATTCTAAGTTTGATAGTACACAAAAAGAAGAAATTGATATTCCACAGCATGAGAAACAAAAGAGAGAAAAGAAAATTATGAATACAGCAAATCAAGTGCTTGTAAAAATGGAAAGAAATAACCATTCATTCCAATTTGGCGAATATATCTTTACTGCAGAGCATCCATTTATTGCTATGTCAGAAACAGAAGCTCAAAGAATTTTTGATTCAGAGTTTGGTTTTCGTATTGCAACTCCACGTGAAGCTCAGGAGTATTACGCTTAAAAAATAAATAGGGGGTGTCGTGAGTGCAAACAATCAACACAAATAGCCAGGCAAAAATATATTTACAGGTATACGATAACGGCGTGTTATCACAAGCTGATTCTTTACCGACTTTATCTATCTTTAATGCAGATAGTGATATTTATAACCCTGGCGGTGTTTTAAGCCAGACACCCCTCTATACAAATTTGTCTGCCTTTGATGAACCGCAGACTGGAATGTATTCTTTTACATTAACTCCAAATATTACTGAAATTAATCTGGTATTAGAAGTTCAGTGGTCATATTCTTTAGGCGGGCTTGATGTAACTCAAACTGATTTCTATGGTATTGAAACTCCGTATGCAACAATTCCAGAGACAATAGATTTTCTAGGATATAGTCCTGTTGAAACTGATTCAAATTATATGGATCCATCAATAATTGTAAAAACTGAAAAAATGGCTAGAACCATTATTGAAGGATATACTGGTATTAAATTCTATAGGTATTATAGTGGACAAGAGATTTATGGAATTGGTGCTAATACCATCCAACTCACAGAAAAAATGCTTTCATTAGATCAAATCTATGAAAATGAAATTTTAGTTTTTGATAACACTCAAACACCAACCTATAATACTTTTGGATATAATACTGAAATTAGTCCAACAGGATATCAAATTCGTATCTGGTGGCCTGGTTGGGCAAATGGGTGGGATAATCAGATGGATCCGACCATATATGAGTATGGAAGATTCAGGGACAGATATCTTTATCGCTTCGTAGGTGAAATTGGATATAAGTATGTACCAGAAGATATCAAGTTAGCATCAATGCTACTGCAACAAGATATTTTGGCTAAAGACTATAATTGGAGAAACAAATATTTGTCTCAAGTTACTCTTAGTGAAATTACACTTAGAATGGCTGCGGGAGCATTTAACGGTACAGGAAATGTTATGGTAGATAACATTCTTGATCAATATCGTAAAGCAAATATTGTTATAATATAATGTTTAATGGAATAGATACTTCGTTTATTGGGACAACTATGAATATGAAAGCTGATGTTTATATTCAGCAAAATGTTCAAGATCCAAATACAGGTGCAATTAAGCGTGAATGGCTTTATGCTAAAACTATTCAATGTAAAATAGAGCCTATTAAAAGTCGTGGAGCATCTTCAAAAGGTGATAATAAAGCTTTTGCAAGAACCTCTGATATGGATTATGATGAGAAGATACAGCTAAAGATGTATTCGCTAGAGCTTATGAGTAAGCGTTGGCGTATTGAGAATATTAGAACTAGTGACAACCGTCAAGTTTTTGTTGAAATAGATAAAATTGATCAACCAGATACTAAGTTTGAAGTCACAGCATCACATGCAGCTCTTGACCCTTTTGGCAAGATAACATTCTATGACACAATTCTTCTAAGATCTGAGATGCAAGATGACACTAAAGCTTGAGATTGATACCAATAACCTAAAAGCAGACTTAAATGAATTTGTTGCTAGCCTAGAAGAAATGACTGGTCCTGGAGTAGTTGGAGCAATATCTCGTGCAACATTTTCAATAACTGGCGAAAGATTTATGATTGCTGCAGATAACTATGCAAGAGCAAATCCTAAGAAAATGCATCATGTTTATGAGTGGGGTAAAATAGGTAATAAAACAGGAAGACTTTTTGTTTTGGAAAGATCTTTACTTATAAATGGCAATCTTTTAATAACTACAAACTTTTTGCCATCAAAAATGCCAGTACCCATTAATAAAGAATTACTTATACCTGGCAGAACAGGCAAAGCAGTATCAAGAAAAAGTATTTTTGCCAATAAAGCAAAGGTTATGGAAGCAGGAACTCCAGTCTCATTTACTGCAAAAAGAGTTTTATCAATTGTTGGTAATAACGGAATAGTTTTTATAGCCCCAGGAACACAAATAAAGATTCTTCATCCAGGAGGACTAAAAACAAAAAATGCATTCGCATCATATATAGTTGAATGGTATACTAAAAATGCAGGTGCAATTATGGATTCCTCTGGACTATATGAGATGATATCTGATGAAGTGTCAAGAGTCATGAGTTCAAATAATTATGGGGTCACGCAGGTTAGAGCAGCAGTAGAAAATGTTGCTTCAAAGTTTGATAAAGGGGTGGTTATTAAATGACAGTAGATTATTCATACGTTGCAGCATTTGATGTAAGAAATGCTATGTGGGCGGAGCTTCAAAATGCAGGTCTATTAAATTCTAAAGATTATATGGCTGATGGATTTAATTACCCACTAGTCCCTATTATTCCTTCCCAGCAAGTTCCAGAATTCAATAATCTTCTCCCTGGAAAAACATATATGACTTATGATATTATTCAAAAACCAGTTGGGCCACAATGGTGGATTTCAGAAGAAACTATGGTCATGCAAATAATATCAAGAAGTAACTCTGAGATATTGACAATAATTAACTTTTTAACAGATCTTTTTAGAAGATATGACTTATCTGCACTTGATGTAAACAGCCTAGCGCAGTCAAATAGTAGTCCTTTTAAGTTCTTTAATTTCAGGATAGAATCAGCAAACCCTGTTCAGCCATTTATAGATGAAGGCGGGTTTATGAGCGGAGACTTTTCCTTTATTTATACCTATACACGCTCTGTAGACCAAGGTCCTAATAATACAGGTAGATATATCTAAAATTTGAATTATATTAGTTTAATGCTATGATTTTGTATGAGGAAGCAAGTTGTCATCTTGTTTTTAATTCAAAAATAAATAAGGTGGTGAAATAAATAAATGGCTACAAATACAAAAAACGTAATCGTCGGTGCAGCAGCATTGTTCACAAGTATTGGAAATAGTTCTAATAACTATGGTCGCCCAGCAACAGATTCAACAACACTTGGATCTCTGTTCTCAGCAACCGCTTCAGCACGTCAGTCTCTCCTAGCTTCTACAGCTACTCCAACTACTGGATATCGTGAAGTAGGATACACAAATACAGGTCTTGAAATTTCATACGAACCAACATATGGCGATGTAATGGTTGATCAGCTACTTGACTCTGCTCGCCTATTCAAGCAATCCCTTAAGGTTACGCTCAAGACAGAGCTTGCAGAAGCAACACTTGAGAATCTAACATTCTCATGGGGTCAAATGGATACTTACTATGCTGCAAATACTGCAAGCACAGTATCATCAATCCCAACACTCGTAAATAATGACGCAGCTCTTGGAACTAACGATAGTCCAGCAGCAGCATTGAATATTGCAGCAGGTGCTCTCGGAGATGCTCCAGTAGAGCGTGTCCTAATTGCAGTTGGACAAGCTCCACAGCAAGTTGGTACATCAGTTGCTGATTCAGTACCAAGCGGTATCAGCTCTTCTAGCACAATCTCAGCTGGAACAACTACAACTGCTTTGCGTTCTAAAGAGCGTGTTTATGTTGCACGTCGTGTTGTTTCAATTGATACAACAATGCATGCTTTGAAGCGTGATGGAGCAACTGTGTTTCCAGTGAGCTTCCGTTGCCTACCAGATTCTAACTATGCTTATGCAGGTGCAGAATATGGTGTTGTTATTGACCGTGTATTCGGCACTAACTAACAACTAAATACAACTTAATATAGAATTTCAAGCCCCGTCAGAAATGGCGGGGTCTTGAATTTGTCCATAGGTATTATATTGGTATAATTTAACTAATAAACAAAGGAGATATAAAATGGCAACAACAGTATATGATGTAGTAGAAATTGAGTTGGGTGATGGAACAAACGTCGTTCTAAAACCGCTACCTATTAAACAGCTTAAGAAATTTATGGCTGTTATTAAAGAAATGGAGCTTCCTGATAATGAATCAGAAGAAGCAGCAATGGAAGTTTTTATTAAAGCAGCAATGGTGTGCTTGGAAGCAGTGAAGTCACCTCTAGCAGAAGATAAAGATAAATTTGAAGAAATCATTGATACTCCAACAATGATGAAAATTCTTGAAGTTTGTGGGGGTCTAAAACTTAATGACCCAAACCTTCTGGGAGCAGCTCTAGTTGGGACGAACTAGACTTAGCCTCCCTTGAGTCCGAAGTTTTCTTGCTTGGTCATTGGAAAAACTATGATGAGCTTGAAAGTAACTTATCATTAGAAGAATTAATGGCAACATTAAATGCTTTTAGAGATAGAGAGCATCGTGAGAGAAAGTTCTTAGCAGCAATGCAAGGAATTGATCTTGATGAGGCAGAAAAAGAACCTGAAAATGTTTCAAGTTTGATGAATGCTAGAAATGCTCAAAGCGAAGGTTTTGGAATAAATGAAGGATTAGGCTTCATGCAATTGGGGGAATAACATATGGCAAATATTGAACTTAAGATAGTCGCACTAGGTGACTTCTCAAGTGTAAATGCCCAAATAAAAGCCCTTCAAACACAGGTTGAATTACTTCAAAAGAGCGTATCTGGTGTTGGATTAAAGCCAGAAATTGCAAACCAATTAAAGAATATTCAATCTGAATTTTCTAATGCTTTAATGTCAAGTGGTAATTTTACAAAACAAACAGTACAGCTTACATCAGAAACACAAAAATTTGGACAAGCCCTTCAATCTGGTAAATTAAGTCTTGGTCAATATTTTGGAATCATAACTGGAAAATCAGCAGAAGCCCAAAAAGCTGTAAATGCTTTGGCAGTTGAACAAGTTAAATTAAATAACTCTATAGTACAAACAGATATTACAAAGCAGGGTGTATACAGCGTATATACACCAACAAAGATTGATGAGCTTTCAAAGTCTACAGAAATTGCAGCAGCAAAGCAAAATATTTATAATCTTGCTGTTAAAGAAGGTTCTACACAACTTATTAATTTTGGTAAAAATACACAGTGGGCTGGTCGTCAGTTAACTGTTGGTCTTGCAATGCCAGCCATTCTTTTTGGAAGTCAAGCAGTTGCAGCATTTAAATCAGTAAATACAGAATTAACAAGATTACAAAGACTTTATGGTGAAGGTCTTACTCCTCCAAGCCAAGCACAACTTAATCAAATTTCTGGTCAAGTCCTCAAGCTTGGAACACAAATTGCTCAACAGATGGGTATTGCACAATCTGAAACTGTTAAAGTTGCAGCTAATTTTGCTGCTATGGGTATTCAAGGACAAAATCTTCTTAATATAACTACTCAAACACAAAGACTTTCAAAGCTAGGTGCTATTGATGCTACACAAGCAACTGCAGCAATTGTATCTTTGCAAAATGTTTATAAAGTAAGTACACAAGATTTAGGTAATGCTGTTAACTTCTTGTCATCTATGCAGAAACAAACAACAATGTCTCTTTCTGATATGACAGATGCTATTCCACGTGTTGGTCCAATTATGGCACAATTAGGTGGAACATATAAAGATACTGCTGTTATGTTGCTTGCTATGAAAGAAGCAGGTGTTCCAGCTGCACAGGCTGCTAACGCATTAAAGTCTGCTATGGCATCTATTATTGCCCCTACATCTGCAGCAACAAAAGAATTTGCATCATTTGGAATCAATCTTGCAACAATTAAAAATGCAGGAACACCAGTACAAATGATTGAAGCTTTGCAATCAAGTCTTGTTAGACTAGCACCATTGGCAAGAGAACAACTTATTGAAAAACTATTTGGTAAATTTCAATTTGCTCGTGTTTCAGCACTTCTTGATAATTTTGGAAAAGTTGGATCTCAAACTCAAAATGCTTTGAAGGTTGCTGGTGCTACAAATGCACAACTTGCAACTTTGGCGGGTCAAGAAATGGCTCAAGCAACACAATCTACAACTGCTAAATGGCAAAGAGCTATTGAAACATTAAAGGCAGATTTATATCCAATTGGACAAAAGATTCTTGAAGTTGGAACAAAAATTATTGATTTTGGTCAAAAGATTGCTGATTTCTTTAATAAGTTGCCTGGACCAATTAAATCTGGACTTGGAATTCTTCTTACTCTTGGAGTAATTTCTGGTCCAATTATTATGATAACTGGTTTGCTTGCAAACTTAATGGGACAGGGAATGAAAGTAGGCTATAGCCTACTAGGAATTATTGATGGAACTAAAAAGTGGAAAGATTTAATGACTCCAACATCTATTGCAGCAAAAACTGCAACTGATGCCTTTAATGAAGGTATAATGACAAATGTTGCGTCAATTGATCAACTTAATGCAGCACTTTTAATAATGATAGATAATCTTGCTAAAATTAATATGGGTCAAATGACTAGTGCTGGAGGGGTGCTAGGTTCAGTTGAAAAAGCAGCAGCAGCAGAATTAGCAAGTGGTCAATTATTGCTACCAGGAATGGCAACAGGTGGATTTGTTCCAGGAAATCCTTCAGATGGCGATGCTTATCCTGCAATGTTAATGGGCGGGGAAGCAGTTATCCCTACAAAAACAGCAGAACAGCACCGTCCTCTTATTAATGCAATGTTAAGAGGTAACTTGCCTGGTTATGCATTTGGTATTGGAAAAGTTGGCAAGTGGAAAGATAAAAAAGTTACTACAGAGCGTGGTCATGGATTATCTGAATATCCTGAATCAACTGTTGAACAATTTAATGAGCCAGGGCTTTTATCACAAACAGGTCTTGATAAAGTTGTTTCTGTTGTAAGAGGTATGATGCTCGGCATGTTTGGAAATATAAATCAAGGAACTAAATCTACAAGATCTGGAAAGACTGGTTCAGAAATTGCAGAAGGATATCGTGCTGTACAATCAGCAGATATTGATCCTTTGGAGAATTTAAAAAATCAAGCAAAGTTGCTTGGTGTAAATATGAAAGAATTTGAACCAAAAATTGATAAAGCTTTTGAAGAATTTTTAAATGAATTGGAAACAACTAAAGCTAATTATAGATTTGGTGGAGAAAAGGCAAAAGAAAGAGCTATAAAAGAAGGACAAATATATGGTGGTACTCTTGAATCTTTTACTGAAAGTAAAATGGGTCCAACAATTGATACAACTGCAACTTCTGGTAAAAGCAGTCTTGGAAATATTTTAAAAAGAATCGCTGGGACTAGAGGTTCTGGAAGAGGAAAAACATCTGGTTCAACAGGAAATACTTTCTTTGAAGAAACTCCAGGAAAATTTGTTCCAATTTCAGAAAGTGAAGAGTTAAAGTCTTACCCAGAATTATCTAAACTAAGTAACTCTGAACTTCAAAATGAATTTGCAACAAGACAATCATATTCAATGAAGAATTTATTTACAAGACAATCTTCAAGAAGTAAGGCAGCTCAAGAGGCAAAGGTTGCTGGAGAAGAAGTTGTCAAGTCTGGTAATGAAGGTTTGGGTAATAATTCTCCATCTGTTAAAGGAGAAGAGTCTGGTGTTAATTATATTAAAGGTGTTGAAAAAGGAATTAATAAAGAAGCCCCATCTTTATGGACAGAAGGAAAACAAATTGCCTCAACAATGCATGATGGTATTGATGAAGGACTTAATGGTTCTGCTGGAACTTCAAAGATTCAAGGAATATTTAATAAAGCATTTGGTTCTGGAGGAAAACTTAGTGGAATGATGTCTAAGTTCTCAGGTATGGGAATGATAGGAAAGATGGGCATTGGTATGGGGTTGGGAGCTGTTTCTCAAATGGCTTCTCCGCTTCTTAATAAACTTCCAGGTGGTAATTTAATTTCAGATGCATTGTCAGGTGCATCAATGGGCGCAGGATTCGGACCTTGGGGTATGGCAGCAGGAGCTGCTTTAACTCTTGTTGGTGGCGGAATCAAGTCATTAATGGCTGCAGAAAAACTTCATTCACAAGAATCTGCTGCAGACTTCAAAGTAAGCTCAGATGCAATTCAATTTTTTGGAGGCAAGGTTTCAGATACAAGTCATCAAATGGATACTTTTACCCTATCTTCAAAATTAATGGGCGATTCTTTATCACCTAGCGGTTCAGCTGGAAAAGGTTTAAGTTATAGTATATCTCAGCTTAAATCTTTTTCAGATTTAGTAAAAAGTTTATCAAAAGATAATCCACTACCTTTAGTCATAGATCAAATGAAAGGTCTTTCTGGTACATCTGCAAAAAGTATTGCTGATTCATTTATTCAAGTTCAAATGGCTATAAATGGTATGAGTAAATCACAAGCAGATTCAATGCTTCAGATGATGTTAACAATGTCTGGTCATAGCTCAACAGCAATAGGTGCTGGTGTTTCAGCTGCAGATCAACTTCATGCAATTCAAAATACATTAATTGCAACAAGAAGTGATAGAGATAAATTTACTGCATTTGTGGGGCAAATATCTAATCTTGCAACAAATACAACTTCATGGCAGCAATACGATACAATCATTAAAGCAATTGGATCTGATGCAAAAAATTCTGGAGCATACGTTCAAGGTTTAATTTCATATTTAAATGGAATAGGTGATAAAGCTGGAGCACTTACAGTTGAAACACTTCAAGCATTAAATTATAGTGCTACTGAAATTACAGATATTCAAAAAATTCTAACAACAGGTAGTTTTAATACAGATAAATACAAGCCTTCAGATATTAAAGCAATACACGATTTAGCTAAAAAATCTACAGATTTACAGTTAAAAGCTACAAACTCACAAAATAGTTTAAATAATGCTACAAATATTGCAGCTGCTGCAAGTCAAGCAAATTCTGCTGCATTAACTAAAGAGCAAAAGCTTCTTGATGCAAAACTTAAATCTTTGCAAGATTTACAAAAACAACAAACTCAAAATACTTCTTATGCAACAACGCAAGAAGATTTAAAAAATCAAATTCTCATGGCTCAGTCTACGGGTGACAATCTTAAAGCTCAAATGCTTAAACAGCAATTACTTGGAACAACTCGTGACTATAAGTTACAAAATCAAGTTGATGCAGCACAACAAGCTGCTGATGCAAACAGACTCCTTTTAGATAATGCAAATGCAAATTCTACAGCACAAATTTCTGCAACAAATGCTACAACTGCTGCAGTTACAGCGGGAGCTAAAGAAGTTGCAAATGCGATACATCCTGGCTCATTAACTGGAAGCGGCGCAAAAACTGCACTTGGAGATGTTGATGTTGGTACAAAATTTGGAATGACTACAGGGGAAGTAAATAAAAATGTTGATGCGTGGCATAAAGCTGGAACAAGTAAGATACCAGAATTTAAAGGTCAGTGGGCAATGTCTTATACTGATCCAGAAACTGGCAAACAATCGCAAGTTTTGACACCAGATGCTCGTGCATATGTAGTGAAGTATGGTAATGAAGGACAAGGTTATAAAAAAGGTGATGAATTTCAATTTAATGGTTATAATTATAAAGTAACAAATGGAGTAGATAGTACTAATCCGCTTACAAGGCAAGGTGCAGATTTACAGGGATCAGGTTCATCTTTTACCCCTTCTTCATCTCAAATACAAACAAAAAAGAACTCAATTAAATATTCAGATGAAGATTTAAAAGGCTGGTTACAACAGTATAATACTTCTGTTGCCTCAGCTGGAGGACCAATTAATAAATGGTCAATGTCAGATATAATTAAATCTGGAAAACTTACTACAAATGGAGGTATACTAGCTTTACTTGAATCTGGCCTGACACCTGGCGCATATTTTACTCTTGATGGAAAAGAATATCAAATGAATAATGGTGGAGCAAATGTTGTTAAGATGGCAAAAGGCGGAGTAGCAAGAACTAACTCTTCTATAACTTATCATAAACAACATATGAATCGTCAAGCCCGCCATTTTGATACTGGTGGACATATTACAGGTCCAGGTACTGCAATATCTGATTCAATCCCAGCAATGCTTTCAAATGGTGAATATGTGATTAAAGCAGATTCTGTTGCACACTATGGTAAAGGTTTCTTTGATTCAGTAAATGCAAAGAAATTTGCAAAAGGTGGAATGCCTAATGTATTAAAATTTACAGAAGCATCAAAATATGATCCATCAAAAGCATCTGTTTGGTCAAAGTTTATTCATAATTTGACGGGATATGAAAAAACTGCAACGAACTTTATGATGCCAGGCAGTTCAATGATGGTCGGAGATGCACCAGATGCACTTGCAAATATTCTTGGTGGAGATGCTAAATGGAACGATTACACAGACTTGGGGGTAAATCTATTACCATATGCTGGTAAAGCAACAGAAGCATTAAAAGGTGCAAAACTTATTGAAGGTTTAGGTTCAAAAGTAAATAATTATAAATCATTTATTGCTGATACTGAGGGATTAATTCATAGAAGTAATTCTTTATTAGATTCTTCAAATTTAAAGTTTTCAGATAAAGCTGGGGCCATTGGGCCAGGTACATATTTTTCTCCAAAAGAAGCAGTTGGTGGATATGCGGCGTATGGAAATTTTGGATATTCTCCAACATTATCTAATAGTTTTAAATTAAAAGCATTTTTAAAAAATTATAGATACACAAGCTTAGATGAGTTTATTCAAAAAAGTGGAAAATTAGAAGCTCCATTTAGTAGGTATGATGAAAATGATTTAAAGGTTGTCAATAATTTAATAAAAAAAGGAATTGTTGGTATTAAAGCCTCTGCAAAAGATCCTTATTATCTAAAACAAGGGGATTCTGGTTGGTCAACTGGAACATCCCCTGGAAATCCAAACTTTGATATTAATGGAAATATTTTTGGTGAAGTAACAAATTGGTTATTGGGCAAAGATAAAGGCTTAGGTCTTAAAAATGTATTTAGTCCAATTGATAAATCTTTATTTGATAAAGCAAAAAAAATAGAAAAAAATAATATAATTAATGATATACGGGCAAGAATTGATTTGCGTAAGCCTCCAATACCAAGGGAGTTAGGACTTGCTAATGGTGGTATGATAAAACTTCCTTCATTCGCCACTGGAACAAGTTTCGTTCCACACGATATGATTGCTCAAATTCATAAAGGTGAAGCAGTTGTGCCTGCACACCTAAATAATGGTACAATGGGTAATACATACAATATTACAGTAAATGCGGGGTCTAATGCAAGCCCAGCTGATATTGCTAAAGAGGTTATGAATACTATAAAACGCACACAAGCTATGAGTGGAAGAAAGACTAGGGTGGGTCAATAATGTCAAGTTTAATTAATGCTGGCTTTGAAGTATCCCTAGATAATACTACTTGGTATTATATTACAGATGATAACCGTCAACCAATAAAGATTGCTTATGAAGTTATTGAAAAAACTAGTCGTATGGCTGATGGAACATTAAGAAGATATGTTGTTGCTAGAAAACATAAAATTACAGCCTCATGGCAAAATACTTGGAGTAATACCGCCAATACTACTGATGGTAATAAAGGCGGGTCTTGGCTGAAATCTTTTTATGAGGCTAATGCCTTTGTACCTATTTATGTTAGATTAACTATTGCTTCTGTTAATACGCAAAATATATCTACAACATCAGGGTTTACTCCTACAGAAGTTGTTGCAAGTCCATATGTATATACAAATACAGATACATATGTGCCATCATTTTCTGCAAATCAATCAGGAAATATGACTTATTATGGATTTATAACTAATTTTGATTATGAGGTCTCTAAACGTAACATTAAATATGATTTCGTTAATATCAATATAGAATTTACGGAGATCTGATGTTAGGTTCATCTACAATACAGCAATATTTTGCTACGGGTAATTCGCATTATGTCACACCTCAAGTTGCTTTTGAGTGGAACTATAATTTATTTTATGCTCCATATGTAACAAGCAGCAGTTCATATGCTCCTGTAGCTATTAGTGATACTTGGACTTCAACTAATAATACAATTACTACAGTTGCATCGGGGAGATCAACTAGCGTATTCCTAAATGATACAAGCCTAACAACTAGATCGTGTATGTCATTAAATACAATAAATGGTAATGGCCTTAAAGATACTGCTAATAATTATGTGGCGGGTTTTGGAGATGCATCAATAACTTTAAGTGAAATTTCTTCTACAACAAATGCTTATAAGATAACATTTTTTGCAAAAGTTGATAGAGATGCTCAGGTAAATCTTTCAGCATCAGCATATATTGATTCACACAGAGCACACTCATATTCACAAACAATAGATAGTATTTTGTGGACTAAGTTTGAGATATATCTAAGTTCGCTTCCTTTAGGAACAGCATATTCTTCCCCAGTAATTTCATTGCATCATGAAGCTATAGATGGGACTCAAAGCTATGGGGTTTTAATTGATCAATTTGAAGTTCATCAAACAACTGATTTTGAATATAAGTATGGAAATCTATGGGATACTGCAGCACCTTTCAATGCATTTAGACCAGGAGAAAGCTTTGTTCCTTCGGGCAATTCCTTGTGTCAAAGACCTATTACGAGTTCTGCAAGCACAAGTACTTTTAGAAAGATTAATACAGATCTAGGTATTGATTCAGGTTTAACTACAGTTGGAACCAGCACTTGGAATAATCAAATAATGCCAGTAAGTCCAGTTGTTTACCATCCGACTCTTATGGGAACAAATTCAAGTGCTTTTAATCCTATTTATAAAAATGGATCCTTGTCCGAATGGTCAAGGTATAAGTATTTTGTTGCAGATCCATCATCCCCAACAATATCTGGTTCTTATGATCAACTTTTAAATGTTAATAAAATTGTTATTAAATTTAATACAGCATATTCTACCCCATCATCTTTTACAGTAAGCTTAAGTGGTAAAACAAATACATATGCAGGAGGATACACGAGTGTTTATTCTTATTCTGCAACTTATACAAATGCAGATATAGATGCGTCTGGTACATGTATTCTATATTATCAATCAAATGGTTCTTGGTTATCTGGGCTTAATAGCGGTCCTTGGGCGGGAACTGTAGATAATACAACTGTTCCAGGAACACCTTCATTTGATTTTCAAAGCAATATAAAATTTGGTGGTGTAAAAGGTGGAACTGTTAATGCCACAGTTCAACTTAATTCTATTCAAGTTACTCAAAACTCTGCAACAGTAAACCCAGCATATTCTGGTTATACATCTGTAGATGAGAATATGTCAGGTGGAGTTACTAAAGTAGATCAAACAGCAGAGTTTAAGAGAATGCAGGTAGTTGAAATATCCCCACGTCTAGAGGTAGACGTATCTTACTATACTATGTCTGTAGCAACACAAGCAGAATTAGATAATCAACAAAACCCTCTTCCAATATCTCAGATTTCATCTAATATGGCTACAGTAACACTCAGCAACATACCTTTAGTTGTGAGTAATGTATTGCTAAGTTTATTTTCAAATAATTCATCTAATTCAGTGTTAAAAGGATTATTTAAAAATTATGTTAAATGTTATGTAAACTATAGAATTTTAGACACAGTGGCTGGAGCAGCAAATTCAGATAAAGTTATTCCAGGCGGGGTATTCTATGTTGATACCTGGGATAGCAGTGATATAGAAAAAACTGTAGTAACGGCTTATGATATAAGTAAATATCTTCAACTTGTGCAGCCTACAGATTATGTTGCTCAAACTGGAGACGGTTTTAGGTTAATAAGCAATATCTTAGACTTTGCTGGATTTACAGATTATGATTATGATTCTCTTAAGAGAGTAACTTCTTCAACTTATGTTACTACGTCTGGTACTCAAAAAACAACTTCTGCTCCAATAAGAATAAGATATTTTTATGTTGATGGTACACAGCAAAAAGTTTTTGATGTGCTCAGAGAACTTTTTGAAGCATATCAAATTGCAGCATATATAGATGCTTATGGAATTATGAAATTTATCAATGTTGATGGAATATTTGATACAAGTAATAAACTTGTAACTCAACTTCATGATACAACGGCGGGAGTTTCAGTAACTACAGCAAATGGATATACTAATAACTTAACTATTGCTCCTAATATAACTATAGATACTTTTACAGAAGTAACAAAAACAAAAGTTGGAAAAGCTACATTAACTTATAAAACTCCTCAAATTGAAAAGACTCTTGCTTCCGACCCCAGACTTCTGAATAATGATAACTTTGTTAATTTTGCTCCAACCTTTACAGATTCCACTAATGCTATCTGGGATTCAACAATTGAAGATTCTACAACATATAACACTTTATATGCAACAATGAAAAGTTCTGATACTTTCTTCTACATCAATCCAAGTGAAGCTGCAGGCGGTGGAGCAATTGAGTCTGATAACTTTAGAACATATGGAATAGATCATGATGGTTATGCAATCATTGAAAATGAAGTAGTTAGCTTTCAGTATAAAGAATTTGCTTTTGTGCCTAATGGATCAAATACCCCCATTCTTAGATATGTACTAAATTCTGCAGAGTTTGCATCTCAATTTGCAGAGGTATCAGGAATACTCGGAAATCAATCTTTTAATGTTTATCCTACGGGAAGAATAACAAGAGTAAATAGAGGTCAATTTAACACTCCAGTATCAGATCACGTTGTTATGTCAACTTTGTCTGATATTCAATCAAAATTTAATACATCTTCGCTATCTGTTAATCCATATATCAGTAATGGTAATATTGCTATAACAGCACCTGCAAATACTTTTCAAGCAATGTATGCTAATGATTCTTATGCAAGTGCAAACTCATACAATACATTTTCTACAAAAATTATGGCTGGACCAAATTCAAATACAAATTATGCTAATGGTTGTGTATATGGTCTTGTAATGCTTAACGCAGCTGGGAGTAAGAGCGTTACAGTGTATATTCAGCAAAACATAATAAGTGCGGGGGTTCCACAATATTTATTATATGTAACTTCAAATGGACAAAGCTGCCTTTCTGCACCAAACATAGATGTAACACAAATAATCAATGAACAAGCAAAATATTCTCTTAATGCTCCATTCTCAGATTTTGGTAAGTACATACATCTTAAGTTTGTTAAGGGAAGTGGAAATTCAAATAATGCTTTTGAAGTCTACATTAATAATATTCAAGTACCATTAACTACAAAATCTGGATTAGTAACCTCAAGCCTGGATACTTCTGGCGGGTATGGAATGTATGTTGATGGTGCTACTACAGTAAGCAATACAGTATTTTTTGCAGAACTATATGCTACACAAACTGCAATCCTTGATCCATATATTTCTTATCATTACCAGTTACCTTGGTTTGCAGAAAAGCTGGCAAGTAACAAAAAGATTTTTGAGGTTAGTTGGATTGCACAATCTTCACCTTCAATTGTCGGTATTAGCTATTATGATGTTCAAGATACGCAAGCACCGTCTCTTGATGCATATCCATTAAAACTAGCTTACGATTGGTATTTTTATCAAAATGGTAATCCTCCAAAAGCCACTGGTAATACTGCGGTAGAACCAGGATCAATAACAAAAATTGTTAATGACCAAGTTATTGTGTTTCCGCCTACAGGTAACATTGCTAATTTGCCAAGAATTTCAGTGGACGAACATGCTTTAACTTATTCTCCAATCTATCATTCAGGGTTCAGAAGTCGTTTTGCTATTGTAAATTGCTCTCCATCTCAAGTATTTTTAAAAGCTTCTCCAAATCCTCCAAATACAATAACTGTTGATTTTAGCTTAATTACAAACTCTTTGATTACACTAGGTAATGATGTAGTAATTGAAAAGGTATTTGATGTGGCAAATATTAATGAAACTGTTGACATAACAAGCAGCTGGATTCAGGATAAAAATACTGCAACATCAGTACTTAGAACTATATACAGAGCACTAGAAAGCTTTTCAAAAGTTACAACTTTATCTGTATATGGTAATCCATTGTTTGAAATTGGAGATATAGTTGCTGTTAACTATTCTTTAAAGAATATTGTAAATAAAAAGTATATTGTACAAGGAGTATCTCAAACTTTTGATACAGGTTTAACAACTGTTTTAACACTTAATCAAATTGCAGATAATACGACAGTATCTTCTCCAAAAACATATTCTGCACCAGGTACATTAAATGGTTCATTGCCATTCACATCTGCAGGCACACCACCTGTAGGTACAGTACCTACACCAATTCCTACACCAACCCCAGTGCCATCAGTATTTACTGTAACAGGAACAACTGGAGCAACTTCAGGCACATTCAGTATTAATTGGACTAATCCACCAACAGGAACATCTTCTTATAACGTAACAGTTGCGGGATCGGGTAGTGGAAGCTTATCTCCAAGTTATTCTTTAAAGCTAGTTCCAACATCAACTACATCAGAATCTTATACAGGTGGAACACCAGGAGCATTATATAATATTTATGTAGATGCTTTAAATTCAGCAGGCACAGTTATTGGAACTGCAACAACAAGTGTTAATGCGTTTGGAGCAGCAAGTTCTTTTGTTGCTACAACATCTACAGGTTCAACACCTGGAACATTTAGTGTATCTTGGTCTAATGCCCCATCTGGAACTACACAGTATGGAGTAGATATAACCCCTGGAACAACAAGTATCACTCCAAGTACTTTAGTATTTACAAGTTCTACCAGTCAATCATTTGCTAAAGCTACCCCTGGAGGATCTTATACTGTTACTGTGACACCTTATAATGCTCTTTTAATACCAACAGCTCCTCCATATCCAGTAAATGTAATTGCAGGTGCTGCAGCACCACTACCAGGAACTCCAACAATAGCTTATTCTTTGCCAACAAGTACTGCTACAAGTGCAGGATTCACTGTTACATGGTCATCAACGAATGCTACTAATTATAGTGTAAATATTTATAATTCAAATACTGGTAACTCTGTTTTTGGATATCCTATAACTACTTCTAACACTAGTGCTACTTTGACTGGTCTTGTGCCAAGTACACAGTACAGCGTTTCTGTTCAAGGTATTAATTTAACAGGTTCAGGTCAAGTATTTACTAATTATACTACTACCCAAGCAGCAACTTCATCAGGAACATTTAATGTTAGTGCAACTCAGGCTGGTTCTGGATCATTCAATGCTGTTTGGGCTAATCCACCAACAGGTACAGTTTCTTATAATGTATTGGTCTCTGGTCCAAACAGTGGTTTGCTTACCCCCTCTTATAGCCTTACGTTAGTTCCTCTTACTACTACTTCAGAAAATTATTCACATGGAATTTCAGGTGGAACTTATACGATTACAATATCAGCACTTAATTCATCTGCTGTAGTCATTGGAACCGCTACAACTACCATAACTGCTTAAAAAATGATATAATTGACGGGAGGTATAAATAATGACGGTTGTTCAAAATAGAAGTACTAATAAGCCAGTAAGTGGCTCCCTTTCCCTTGGAACTAAAAAGAAACAACCTATTTATATCTCTGAAAATGATGCAAGAGCTAGCAAGGCTTACTTAAGAGATCATCCTGGTGAAATTGTAGTTTTATCTGAAGCAGATTTTGCTAAATGGTTAATGCAAGAGTATAACCCAACAATAGTATCAGATACTAATTCTGCTACTCCAGGGGTTCTTTTAAATGATAATGAAACTACAACTTTATACGGAATATCTAGTAATAAGATTGGTGTACCAGGACAACCAACTTGGGATAAAACACAAATTAATTATGTAACAACAGATACTGGAATATATGAGAATATAACTATAGCCTTTGACCCATCACCAGATGATCCAGGAGATGGTTCTTTTGTATATCATGTTTCTTATGAAGCAAGTACAAATGTGTCTTCTCCTACAACATCTCCAACTACAACACCAGTAGTTTCTGGGGGGACTGTAACACCAGTACCAGTAACTGGCGGGGGATCTTCTGGAATAAGTAATACTCCTCAGTCATCTTCTTCAAACACTAATTCTCCAGTAGGAACTGTTACAACTGTAAGTCATGTATCAACATTCTTTGCAGTAGAATGGGCAGCATTATCAAATGCTATAAGTTATACAGTAACTGTTTCAGGAAATAACGTTCCATATTCAAGTCCAACATCAGGCTCAACATCATTTGTTGTACCCTCTAAAGGCGGTAATTCAACTGCTGGGTCAGTTGCGACTGGTTCATTGAGTGGAGGGTTATATATGTTTGTTTTGAATAACCTGTCAGGATCATTTTCTGGAACATATTTTCTATCTATTCAGGCAAATTATTCAACAGGATCATCAACGGGGGTAGCATATAGTGTCACAATTTAAAGGTACATATGTATTCAAACAAAATGGTGTAGAAATTGGAAGATCTACTAATTTAATTACATCTAATGGTCGTAAGATGATTTTGCAATTTTTGTCAGGAGCAAGACAAGATTGGGCAGCAGATATGGCTATTGGTGCTATGCCATCTCCAACTCCTGCACTATCAGATACCCAACTTAATTTTGAAACATCTCGTTATCCAGTAGTTTTAAAAACTTTTATTTCTGCTAATACAATAGCTAGTAATCCAGATCTTATATTAGTTAGAGCTACTCTTCCTGCATCACTTTATGCAAATATATATGAGATTGGGTTGTATGCGGTAGCTGATGCATCATTTTCAACTTCAACAAGAAACAATATCATTTTAGATGATTTCTCTAATTTATCAAATTGGTCTATGTCTGCGGGTACAGTAATACCAAACCCTTATGTTGCTCAAGGATATAGTTCCCCTAGAATTGGGTCTAATTCAGTATCATTTCTTCCAAGCACTACATATACTAACTCAAATTTATCAATAGGTTTTTCAAATTATACTGTCCAGGACTCATTGCAACTACTTTTATTTAATACAACTTCAGGAACTATTAACGTCACTATAACCGACGTATCTGGGATAAATCAAACTTTAACATTTACGACTACAGCAAACTCTAATTATTCTGTTATATCTGTTCCATTTGATACAGGTTTGAGTGGTAGCACTAATTCAATTTTTAATTTTACTAAAATAACTTCAATAAGTGTTGCTACTGGAGCATCTACATATGCAACAATTGATGCAATTAAAGTTTCAAGCTCAAGCGAACTTTCAGTTGAAGAGTCACTAGTTAGTAAATCTGTTTTATCAACACCAATTGCAAAAAATCCAAATGTTCCTTTGGACGTAGAGTATTATGTAGAGATGTTGTAGGTATAAAATGACTAAACAAACTCTAGATGTACTAGGTTTAACTCCAAACCAAAATTATGTAATTAAAGTTTTTGCAACAAGAACAGATCCAGCGACTGGAAATGTAGATGTTTCTTATTATTCCCCTACACTGCAAATTTCAACACCTTCGTTATCAGGTAGTGGTACAAATCTTACAACAACAAATTATGGGACAGATATACAGTTAGCAGGAGGTTCGCTATTTGCGGGAACATTTCCTTCAAATATAGGTCAAATTGATTTAACTATAACAAATCCAAATGGCACAGGTGTAGTAGTAAATCAAACAGGCGTTGGTGCATATAGTGGCGGGGTTCAAGAATTTTTCTTAAATGCTAAAACTGGTGCAGCAACTTTTGCTGGAACAATAACAACGCCAACTATACAAAGTGGAAATTATTCCGCTAGCCTTGCAATATCTGAGCCAAAGTTTTCTGTAGCAGGTACACAGATTAGTTTAACTGATGGTTCAATATCTGCTCCACAGTTTAGAATTGACACATCTGGAAATGCTTATTTTACAGGATCAATCAATGCTAATGCAACAATAAATGGATCGTTAGCCTCAACTGTAGCTTCAAGAGCTACAGGAGCTATACAGCCAGGGGCATATGTTTCTCTTGATTCAAACAACACTATCACAAAAATAGACCTTACTGGAGGAATATTATTAACTTCAAGTGCAGCTGCAAGCTCTGCTGGGAGTGGTAATAGAATAGAACTAAATGTAAATGGTTTAACGGGTTATAGCGGTACAACACCAACATTTCAATTTCAAACAAGTACTGGTTCATTAATATTGAGTGGGCAGTTAACCGCTTTGAGTGGATCTTATTTGGGAGGTTGGTCAATCAGCGGTTCTGATATAATAAAAACATCATCTTTAACTTATGCAACACTTCCATATACTGTAACTACAGATTTAAGTGCAGCAACAGGTGCAATTTCTGTTTCTGCTTTACAAGGAACAAATCCAGCAGGCTCAGTTGTGCTAGGGGATGTTTCAAATACTGGTCAAGGTTCTGGATTAAGTTTTTATTATAATAATTCTACGTTATCAGGATACATATATTCTTCAATACCTGGAGCTTTAACGTTTAGAGCACAAAATGCTGGATATAGTGATGGATATATGACTATCTATGCAGGAACATCATTAGTACAGCCTTTTCTTTATGTTAGTGGTGCAATATCTGTTTCTTCTGTTAAATCTAATACGATAGGAAGTACTAATGGTTTAAGTGGTATTACATCTCAAACTACATCAATAACAGCAGGAACTTCTTCTGGTACACATGCAAGTGGCGACATAGTTTTGGTTTATGTATAATGCCTGGTTTTATCAGTGACGGAGCTAACTGGAGGCAGATAGCTGGTCTATTTATTAGTGATGGTTCTGTTTGGAGACAGGTTGTTTCAGGCTTCATTAGTGACGGTTCTATTTGGCATCAATTTTATTCATTATCATCAATAACTGGATTATATGTAACAACACCTAACTCTACTGAAATAGACTTATTTTGGAACACACTTGGTTCTGGAGTCACTTATGATGTATATAGAAGTACTTCATCAACCGCTCCAACATCATCTACTACTCCAACATCAAGCGGTTTGTCTCTTCCTTATTACTATAGTACAGGCTTAACACAGGGCACAATTTATTATTTTTGGGTAAGACAATCAGGTTCCTCAAATCCCTGGAGCACTGGAATTTCAGGTTTGACACAATTAAATCCGTCACTGTCAGGTGCAACTAGCGTATCTGGTGGATTTACATTTACTTTATCTAATTATAATTCAGCATATACTTGGGCGGTTTCAACTAATGCAGGATCAATTTCTCCTTCATCAGTTACATCAAATGGAACATTTACCGTTTCTGGATTGGGGTCGGGTGCAAGTGCAACCGTAACTATATCAACATCTTATGGTGTAGAGTCAACAGGAACTAGTTCTGTGACGGGTAGTGCATTGGTTGTTAACCCACCACCAGGACCATTTACAGTCAATACTATAGCAGACAATACAACACTTCCATCTGCTCCAGCTTATGCTTCTGTAACTGATAATGCAAACAATACATTCTTTGGTTCATGGGCAGCAGGATCTTTGGCAACATATTATGATGCATATTTTTATAGTGGTCCAACAATTACTAGAAATAATATATCTGGAACATCTACCCCAAACTATTCTTTTGGTACTTCAGGAACAGAATCTCTTCAGGTAACATCTTATAATGGAAGCTGTCAGGCATTCGTAAGCTGGGGAGTTTCTAGCAATGCTACTTCTTATACAATCAACTGGCAATTGAATGCCGTAACTCAAACAGCAATAAATACTTCAGCAAACTCTTATACATTTAGTGGTCGTGTTGCAGGAGATAACGTATATATTGTTTCTATAGTCGCCAATAATGCGTATGGCAATACCACTGGTTCAGGAACTTCCTCTGTTACCTTGGCAGCAAAACCATCATCATCATCAACACTAGCATCTGCTTCATTAACTGCACATCTACCAGGAAACCCAGTAATTTCTTTCTCAGGAATTACAAGCAGCGGATTTACTGCATCATGGCCTGCGACCTTGGCTACAAGTTATTATGTTGAAATTTATAACTCATCTAATGGTGCAGATATTTATGGTCCAATAACAGTATCCACTACATCTTATACAGCTTCAGGACTTCCTGCTTCTACGCAATATACTGTTTCTGTTCATGCTATTAACACAGTTGGAAACAGCTCAACAGTTACAAACAATGTAACCACAACTGCATCTACTCCACCTATTATTGCTATTATTGCAACCCCGCCACCTATTATTGCAACCCCTATTATTGCAACCCCTATTATTGCAACCCCTATTATTGCAACCCCGCCTCCAGTATGTATTCAAGGAGATACACTTGTTCGTACAGCAATAGGTTATATGAAGGCAAGAGACCTCTACATTGGTCAG
>Ga0208500_1000106_pt1 | contig 23137 bp, 26 predicted proteins | sample CryBogCBE17Sep08_FD_184568 | JGI IMG/M metagenome (GOLD analysis project Ga0208500, IMG submission 184568) | Freshwater microbial communities from Crystal Bog, Wisconsin, USA - CBE17Sep08 (SPAdes) | ecosystem: Environmental > Aquatic > Freshwater > Lake | place: Crystal Bog, Wisconsin, USA...
GCAGTGGTTGCAGGCTTCGCGGTAGCAGTGGTTGCAGGCTTCGCGGTAGCAGTGGTCGCAGGCTTCGCGGTAGCAGTGGTCGCAGGCTTCGCGGCAGGGGCAGCAGCACCACCCTTCATCCGCCGACTCAGATTGCGACTCAGCTTGCGAGTCTTTCTATTTACCTTGCGCCCCTTCCTGGTTACTTTACGCACAGCCATACTTAAAATACCTTAAGAAATAAAAGCGAACCCAGGATATTTCTCGTGAAGCTCCTGCAATAAAGTGGCAAATGCTTCTCCTGGCTTGAAGCCAGCCGAATTCAGCTTGGGCTTATTCACATACAACCTACCAAACAGTTTCTTGAGTGTAGATTTATCTATCACAATGAGATCCAAATAATACTCCCCCTCTTCAACCGTAGGCTCTGTTCCTCCACTTAGATTCACATGATCCAAAGGAGTAATTTCAGAAGGCCATTTTCCAGGGGGCGAATCGGAGACCTTCTTTTCCTTTTTTGCTAAAGGTAAAGGCGAAGGCGAAGGCAAATCCTTTCCTTTCATAAATCCATGTGTAAACACCTTATTCAAGAACTGCCGCGTCGTATCGCACGAGGCTTTCGCCAAAATAGATGTATCTTCAAAACACTTCGTTACAACAATACTCGTCAGAAACTCCGCCACCTTCTCTTTCCACGTAGACGATCCGAAAATCTCCGCGCACAATTCAGGCGTCAGATTCAGATAATTCAAAAACGCAGCCTCTTCATTTGAATAGAGGCCCTCTAGCCAATTTACCTTTACACCATTTCCTTCCAGAGGAATACGAAATACTCGCTCAACCCCATCAATCTCGTGCTCGAACACGGGGGCATGAGAAAAGAACTGTGGGTTGTCCTCACCCCCCCTGAATTCTCCAGCCAATGGTGATAAATCCACACGTCTTCCATCAGGAGTTCTGCATAACATAGGAGATTGTGACTCTTCGCCTAGTCTGAACAGAAATGTTGTTTCACCTGATGCCACCTGCAATGTATCTTTGAGATCCTTTCCATTCAAGATAGCAATAAGGTTCTCGCATGCTCCCTGTGTTTTAACTACGTTTGTCAAGCCATTCGCTACAACTATGCAATACTTCTGAAAATTCATATCCTCTGTCGCAGCCGAATTGATCGCGAAGGCTGTTTTGTCTTTTAGTAACATTGTATGAATAGAAGGAAAATTCACATTCTTGCTTTCATAGATCTGCCGACTGTGAGAAAAGATAATGCCTTCATGGTCTCCAATCTTCTTTTGTAAAATAAGATGAGAGGTGCTGAGGAAATTTAGAAGAGGCCACTGCGGTTCCGCTAGAAGTTTCTCATACAAGGCGCATCCTGTCTCCCACATTGTATCTCCCTCTTCGCGAATCACATAGACAGAACCATGATTCAGTTCATAGAAACGCAAAAATAGATAAAGAAGAGAGGCCTGCTTCTCTTTTCCAAAGAGCGGTCCCATGAAGACGATTGCATTTCCCTCTTCAAGCTTATCATCTCTGAAGAGTTCACTTTCATAGAGAAACTCGAGAACATGGAGAAACTGTGTTACATTTCCCTTGATAGGGGGGATAACTGCAATTCTTTTCGTAGAAGAGGGTAATACTTCGATAAAAGTGCTGGCTGGAATTCTTGAATGCTGGCCTGCAGTGAGAGGCTCGCAGATCTCATAGGTGGGAATAGATGCAGACTGCTCATTATCTGAGCTATCATACCGCTTCCACTTTCTCATCATGTGATCGGTATAGGATCTGATCATTTCAAGAAGTTTTCCCTTTGTCTCTCCTGTGTAAACAGATGCCTCCACATTTTGAACATATTCTTGTATTTCTGCCATCTCCTCTTGTGTGATGAGTGGATTGTAGACTTCTACTTGAACAGGATGAAGAGACGGGGCAGGGGCTGGAGGAGCTGTAGGCCGCATGAGGGTGGGTTGCACTTGCTTCTTCTTCTGCGCCTTAGGAGGTAAAGGGGTCGTCGGTTGAGGAGGTAGGTTAGTGCGGAGTTTTGAAGTAGGACTTTTCGTTCGTATACTTCCATGAGTATTTGTTACTGCTGTAGGCTTGGTTTCAGAAGAGCCCATTGTAGTGACTACAGGCGAAAAACCTACGCCGCCCCCAACTCCTGCTTCGCCACCACCTCCTGCTTCGCCACCACCAACCACCTTGTGAATAGGAACAGTCTCGCCACCCTGAAACTCTGAGACGCTATAATTATATCCATCTGGTGCAGCACCGCCACCACCCATCACCTTTGTAATTGTTTCTGTTCCTCCTGAAAAAACACTCACGTCTGGATTATGTCCTGGCGGTGCGCTCATCCTGTTGCCAACTCATAAAAAAAAGAGGCCACAGGTAACGTCGTGACTTTATTTTAAAGAAGCTTTAGCTTCTTTAAAATAAATGTCCAACGACTAATCACCTGCTATAGGCAGGGCCGGCCTAAGAAGTCCCAGCCTCTTCCATCAGACAATGACAGACGCCACGCAGATTGATCCTGACCCGCAAACTCGTCGCCGTAAGATACATTGTAAACAGGAGCTCATCGTGGCATCTTTACAGCGATTCTACAATGATAGAGAAGACATTGATGAGATTCTCCAGATTCTTCAGGGAACCTCTGTCATTAGTCTCCGTCTCATTGACTGGTTCGTGACGAATTATGCCAAGGCGCACAGCACATCCTATATTCTGAACAATCAGGAGTTTCTTGTTTATCTCAACTATAAGAGTCAATTAAAGGCTTATAGTAAAAAGTTATTTGATCCGTTCTGCCGTCGCGAGCGTATTCTTTTTCAGATTGGCACTGTTACACCCTTTCTTACAACCGTCGGAAAGCTCAATTTCTTCCGCTGGGCCATTGAAAAGGGTATTCTTGACCACATCCGTTCCCACATGCACGAGATTGAAAAGGAGATGAATACCTTCATGCGCACAATGCAGAAGGAGAAGAAGTCTCAGGCCTCAAGCACTGCCTCAAGCACGGCCTCAAGCAGCACAGTCCTCTCAGCTCAAACCTCTTCTACCAAGAGCTCCACGCGCAGACGCACAGCCAATAAGGAGATCTCAACGGTGAAGATCATGCAGAAGCACGAGATGGCTGTTGAGGTTAGGTTCGATTAGAACCACGGTAATCCTTTGTAATATCATCCTTCTTCGGCCGAAGCAGTTCATAGGAGAGTAAACTATTCATATTATTGGACTCCACATATCCCTCGGGAATCCAACGGCTTGTAAATCCCCGCTCGAGAATACGTTTCGTTTCTGTAGCGGCCCTTTCTGCCCCCTTATCCTCATGCACGACACTCCTCAGCTCTCGCACCGCATTTCGCGGATCATTGGCTGGATCATACCGATCAAAATAGGGATTCATTCCCATTTGCGGTCCATTGGCAATAAAGGGCTGACTCTGTCTATAATCATTCACTGCTGTTCTCGAATTAATCGGATTCATATCAAGTAAAACCCTGGCTCCCTTTTCGTCGTGACGATCATGGGTGAGCGATGGTCCATCTGTCTGCCATTGCTCAAAAAACCGGGCATTTACTGTGTCACGCGTAGAGGTCTCTTTTCTTGCGCGCAACTGCATAGAAGGGGGAGGGATTCTTGGCTCACCAGCGTAAAGGAATGGCTCGTTCATACCTAATTAGTAGAGGGTATGTTTATACTTCCATTTATTCACATCAAAAAGAAGTCTCATTCTGTTCTCCAGATTTTCCTAGCAAAAGGAGGCACAGCTCTTCTAACAGCGGAAGATCCTGCGACTTTTTGTAGAGAGAATGATATTCCCTTTTCTTCTATTAGACAAAAAGATAACATAGCTTTTGTGAATGTCGTTCAAGGCGAGCTACAGGGGGAAGCCTTCTATTCATTTCACGAGGAGGGGGCGGCCGATCTGGAAGTTTGGAAGACATTTGTCTGGATGGGAGAAAAGGATACTGATCCTCTGAATGTCAATAAGCAATATAGCCTGTATCCGTCCGTATCAGGATACAGCCCCTATACCTTACTAGTAGATTGCATGGTCTAAGAAGATAGCGCCTTATATATCTATATGAATCCTAACCCCTTCCCCACAAGAAATAAGACTTTACGGAGGGGGGCAAATACCGATCTGAGCGGTTCCAGGGTTCGTGTTGATTACGCTGTGAATGAGAATCTCCAGCGTCTTCTTGACTCAGAGGCGACAACGGCATACAAGAAGCCGTGGCATCGTCTGGAGAGGGGTCTGCGGATTAATCGGTTGCGCCAGTTCTGCCAGGACATGATGGAGAAGCGCCAGCTAAAGCAGGCCGAGACGGATGCTCTCTTTGCACTTTTGATGAAGGCGCTTGATAAGAAGATTCTGAACTCGAAGACAACTGTTTTATATGATACGGAGACTGAGAAGATTACGGAAATTAAGAATCTTGTTATGCACCAAAATGCTGAGGGGAATGTCCTTTTTCAGCTGGTGGAGAAGAGGAATGCAGTTACGTTTAGGAAGAAGGCTGTTACTCCTGTTGAGGCGGAGGCTGAGCAGCAGGCTTGAGTTCCGACCTAAGTCTTTCTCCCCTTTACATAGTAAAGTTGACGGTGCAAACATGTTAGGACAATTTCAAAACATGTTTGCCCCAGTAGCCCATCTTTTAGAAAGTCAAGCGGCAGTCAGCCCGTTTGTTCATCATCCTTCTCTTCAGGCGCAATGGAAGGAGGATCTCCAGGATGTAAACGAACTGTTGGCAGAAGACTGTGAGCTCTCGCATAAGGATATGAAGTCAATCAAAAAAATCCAGGAGATCTTTCTCTATGGTGCGGAGCGCTTTCTGGAGAGGGCTGTAAATCAGGGCTGGCAGGCCCTTTCCCCCGAAGAAAAGAAGGCACGTATCACTACTGTTTTGTCGAGGCCGCAGATTCCCCAGCGCACGCCTGAATGGTATCTTCAGGGCCAGCAGGTTCTGACGGCGAGCGAGTTTGAAACTCTCTATGCGTCTGAGAGAGCGTATGCGAACCTTGTGATCACAAAGTCTCTTCCTCCTGTTCCGAGAACCACGAACCGGTTAGCATGCCCAACCTCAGAGATGTCACCGTTTGACTGGGGTATTCGTTTTGAGCCGGTTGTCAAGTCGGTCTTTGAGTCCTCATGGTCAGTAAAGATCGCCGAATGCGGGCGCATTACGCATCCCACAGACACAAATTTGGCCGCAAGTCCTGACGGTATTATCGTGGAAGGGGATGAAAGGCTTGGTCGTCTTGTGGAGATCAAGTGTCCTATTTCACGAGAGATTGGCGGTGCAATCCCTTTTGGGTATTGGTGCCAGATGCAGATTCAAATGGAGGTAACAGGCCTGGATGAATGCGAGTATCTGGAAGTGAAGCTTGAATCTGCGCAGGCGCGCAAGGGATATGAGCCACCCACTGAGACCCCCTTTGCGTCTGGCAGCCTGCGCCTTTTCAAGAAGGGAGAAGAGTATACATATTCATATACGGATGAGGTGAAAGAGGGGTGGACTCTTGAGGAGACCATCCCGTGGCACGTTGCCTCCTATCATACCGTGACGGTCCAGCGCGATAGCCAGTGGTTTCAACAAACCGCGAGTCTTCGCGAACAATTCTGGAAGGATGTGGCCGAAGCCAAGGCGGGAACATTCAAGCTTCCTGCGCCGAGTGGAAGAGCAAAGGCGTGCAAGATTCAGGATACACCGCCTTCTTAACGTGATAACTAATAAATAAGGAAGCTTAAAAGCTTCCTTATTTATTAGTTCTATCACTAAATTAGTCGTTGGACATTTATTTTAACGAAGCTAAAGCTTCGTTAAAATAAAGTCACGACGTTAAGCCAAAGGATCCACCTTGTAAAAAGAGTTAACCAGCTCCGTCATAGGGGCTGTGCAGCTGTCAGGTGCAGCTCTCTTATAATTATTGGTGCGCTGCAAATAGGAGGCAACGGGCTGGTATCTCTTCTGAAAATCGGCCGCGTAGCAGCCCTCGGCCGTCATGCCTGACGTCGTATCCTTGTCAGCGTCAGGTAGGACACCACGGAGAAGGTGATACGGCTTCTTTCCTGTCTCCAGATCGGCATCCGCAGGCCCCATAGAACCCGATGCTTCCGTTATTCCTGTGGTCTCTTTTTCATTTTCAAACGGCTCCTTTGTTTCTAGACGCCCTCTCACATAAAAAAGAGAATTGTAGTATTGAATACATTGTAAAATACAGACTACAACTAAGAGGCCTAGTCCTGTAAAGGCCACTGTATAAAACGACTTCATCCTATTAAGATACTAGTTTCTCTAAGAGCTGCTGGCATACAACCTTGTCCACTTACGCGCCTCTGCGTCATAGGCCACGCGATCCTCGGTATACAAATGAGCAATCTCTGGGACAAGAGGATCTTTTGGATTGGGATCGGTGAGCAGGCTACAAATACTGAGAAGCACCTTACTCACGGTGAGAGCAGGAGACCACTGTGTCTTCAAGATATCCAAGCAAATCATCCCTGACGCATTGATATTTGGATGATAAATCTTTGTCTTGAACTGGATATGGGGAGGCTTGAATGGATAATCCACCGGGAACTGGACAGTGAGCTTGAAGATGCCGCCTGTATACGGACTGTCCTCCGGACCTATAATCATCGCCTCCCATTGGTAGGGGTCTGAGCTAATAGGGCCTGCGCTACAGCTTGTAGGTGGGTCATTTTTAAGATCAGTGATCTCTTTTGCAATGCGACGGAGTGCCATTTATACTTGCTACTGCAAACTGCGCAGCTTCAAATTTAGTTCCATAGTAAGTAATAGAAATGTTCGACTACCTCACTCTTCTGGCCGAGTTCCTTGGAACCTTCCTTTTCACCCTGAGCATCCTTGTGACGGGAAATCCTCTTGTTATTGGTGCAACTCTTGCCTTTATCATCTGGCTGCTGAGCAAGGTGAGCGGCGGCCACGTGAATCCCGCGGTCAGCTTCGCCTTTTTCCTCAAGGGCAGCCTGAGCAATGCGGAGTTTGCTGGCTACACAGCCTCTCAGCTCCTCGGCGCGGCCTCGTCCTTCTATGTCTTCAAGGCGCTTATGTAAGTGCCGCCCGAGGCCGACCTTAAGGCAAAGTCACCTTTTCTAATAAGAATGATAACAGCAATTGCGAGTTTAGCAAATGAACACGCAATTGATGATCTTAAAATCCTATTCTTCACTCTAGCTCTCTGGAATAAAGTGCCACCTACCATCTATCTCTTTACCGATACGAAGACGGCACCCTTTATCAAGAAGATCCCGTATCCTGGTCGCATCGTGATGAAGGAGGACAAGCTGAATCCTTATGCAACCCTGAACCGAAAGCAGATGGAGTCCCGCCCTGGAACCCATTTCAAGACACTCTTTGCAGATTTCACCGCGGAAAAGACCGACTTGATGGAGTGGGCACTGTCCGAGGAACCAGACGGCGTTCTTTTCTGCGACGCAGACATTTGTCACCTCGGCCCCCTGCCTGAAATTCCCGATGGCGTGGATCTAGCCCTTTCCCCCCACATGATTCGTCCACAGGATACTGCCCGCTTCGGCATCTACAATGCAGGATTTCTCTGGTTTAAGAATCCTACCCTTCCTGGAAAATGGAAGGAACTCTGTAAGACGAGCCGCTTCTTTGAGCAGGGGTGTCTGGATGATCTGGCTCAAGGCTACTCTCTTTACGAGTTCCCTGTTCAGAACAATTATGGATGGTGGCGTCTCTGGCAGGGAACGGAGCCCCCTCCTGTTCTCTTGGAACGATGGGGTATTCTTCGTTCTACTGAAACGGCAGGAATTGCAGTGGAAAAGTCTCCACTTCTTTCCGTCCACACCCACTGGTATGAAAAGAATGATCAGGCCACGCACCAATTCAATATGATGGTGCTTTCCTATCTTAAGAAGCTTGCTCCCTATCAGTCAAAGACAAAGAAGCTTGTTACTTTCTTGGAAACAATTGCCTAAATTTGAACCTATAGACTTCCCCACCTAAGTATCAAAATGGAAACCCTATTTCCAGGAATAAAGGAGCAAAAGGCAAAGGACGAAAAATGGTATGAAGAGGAGGCTCCAAGTAAAAGCCTTGAAGGTGCCAAGTGCCCCGAGTGCGGCTCAGAGGAAATTGAGGCTGAGGAGCTCTGTATCTGCAAAGGATGTGGGGAAGTGCTGGAGCGTCCTCTGGATGCTGGCGCCGAGTTCCGCTTCTTTGGCTCTGAGGACAGAAGTTCAATCGATCCGTGCCGCGTGGGCGCGCCGACCGATTCCAGATTTCCCAGTTCAACTCTTGGCACAATGATTCTTACAAAGGCGAGTGGGGGAAACGCATCCAATCGTATCGCAATGGCGCGCGTTCGACGTTATCATACGTGGAATCTTCTGCCATACAAGGAGCGTGCCCTACTCCAGGTCTTTGAACAGCTCGCCCTCGCAGCTACAAACAATGGGCTGGATGGCCGCTCCATTGATCTTGCAAAGGATCTCTATATTCGCCTGGTGGAGCACTGTGATCGTCGCGGCATGTCGCGCACGTGTGTAGTGGCCTCCTGTATCTATTCAGCACTGAAAATGGTGGGGCAACCGCGCAAGCCTCTGGAAATTGCCGAGATGTTCCATCTGAGCAGCACGCAATTCACAAAGGCCTTCAAGTATTTCCAGGAGGTGCTGAGTATGGCGAATCAGAGGGGTCTACTTGCGGAACAGGCAGTTCCAGCCTCCCTCTCCAGCACGAGAGCTTCCGACTATATCGCGCATCCACTCAGTCGTCTTCCTATCTCTCGCGCAGCCTTCCTCAAGATTCAGGAGACGGCCAAAAAGGTGTCTGTCGCCGCAGAGGAACAGGAGCTCTGCCCCGAGAATATGCCTCCTTCTCTTGCGGCAGGTGTTCTTGCCTTTGTGCTTCCTCGTCTAGGCCACGAGGAAATCACGAATGAGCGCATTGCGAGCGTCTGCGGAGTGAGTGAAGGAACACTGGTGAAGTGCCTGAGGAAGCTGGAGGCATCGGCTGAGAAACTAAAACCGTTCCTATAAAGTCTCACCTATAAGTAAGAATGGGATCAGGATACTCCTTTCCATCCAGAGAAATACTCTCTGCCGAATCTATAAAAACATCGAATGTACTTGACAAGATTATGAATTTCATGTTAACAAACACAAATCTCCTTGATATGTATTCACTTGCCTCTCCAACAGAGTGCCGCAAATACGCTCTTTTCACTGCAAAGACAATGGAGAATTTTTTCAAAGAGATCAATCTACACCCTCTGAAAGGTGAAGATGGTAAATTCTATTTTCAGCGCCTGGACACAATCCAGAAACTTCCTGAAGAATTCTACAAGGAGCAGAAAAGAAATTGTCTGGAAATCGCCTATTTTTTCATCCGCATTCTTCAGATCTTTGCGGCCCTGAGTTTATCTGTAATGGACATGGAAGTTCCCAGATACAATTCAGATCTTGATAGAAGAGTTGTAGAAGAAAAGAAGGTGGTAAGGCCCCAGGATGTTCTTGCTGTCCCCTTTTATCAGGGGAAAAAGCAATTTGCCCCTCCTCGTCTTCCTTGGACTGGTGGCGCCATTCCTATCTCTTCGCGCATGTATATCAGAGATGCCAATTATTCTATTCTAAATCGCTATCTAACTGCAGATACATCATCTTATCTCCAGTTTTATGATGGCTCCTTTCCTACACGAATCTATATAAGTTCAGATTCTATTGCTCCTCCCACAGAGCCTTTTCTCTTTTTCAAGGGAAAGAGGGATGATGGAAAAGAGGTTGAGATTCGCGCACGACTTAATATAACTGTAAGGAGAAAGGAGGGAGGAGAAACTGAATACCAGGTTCTTCTAGCCCCTATAAAGATAAAGGGGGTAGATCTTGATATAAAAGAGGTTGGCCCTGTAAGTTTCGTGAGTTCATTTTCACGAGGCGACGACCCGAGGTTCAATAATCAGACACTTCCCCAGTATCTTCAGAATGTAATGAAAAGGATTCTTGGAAAGGAGGGTGATATTGAAAAGAGAAAGGGTATTCCTTCAGATGTTCTGCCCGAATTCAGGGTTTCAGATATTCTCTCTTCTCTTGGCTCCAAACCGCCCATCAAGGCGTATTGCGTTGCCAGAGCCATTCAGCTTCTCTCTCCAGAGAGTCTCTATGGCGATAAGAAGACAGCCAAAACACAGATCTGTAATTCTGGATTCAAGTTGCTGGGACGGAATCTACCTGGTGCAGATAAGCCGATCACGAGTTCAAAGGGAATTCTGTCACTCAATCTTCTCTTTTACTCCATGCTCAGAAACAATCTTCCAAGTGTCTCAGAGGAGGTGGAGCCCAAATACAGGGCCTTTCTCCAGGAAATACGCACAGTCTTCAGTGAAGAGGCAGAGATCAAGCCGATTGAAACCGCACAAGATATCAAAAAGGTGATTGAGGGAATCGTGGATAAGATACCGACAACTCTTTGCACGAAGAGCAGAGGTCCGATGTATACCAAGGATCTCCAGGTGATCCGACAGCTGCGTTCCTATGCTGGCCGGCTCTTGAGCAGACAATTACAGCATACTTCAAATGTGATGAATATTCTGAAACAGCTGTTCGTTCTTTCAAGCACGGAACCGATTCTCATTCAGCCGTCTGTCCAGGCGAAGGGAATGGATGAGGTGGAGAGAATTGCCAGTCTTGCAAGAGATCTTCTGACGGCCTATTACACGGATTGCGAGGTGATCTATAGAGAGGGAGTTGAATATGCGACAGGAAAGAGGGAGGCTTTTGCTTGACGCTGACGCCGCAGGCTAAAGCTAAAGCCGCAGGCTAAAGCCGCAGGCTAATAAATTTGATGATACTAAAGCTAGTGGACTAGGCATGGAGCCCCCATCTAAGTGTCAGAAGGAAGGCTGTAAGAAGAAGCTGACACTTACAAGCATTCAGTGCAAGTGTAAGAAATACTTTTGCCCAACTCACAGGTATGAACAAGAACATGCATGTGAGTTTGACTATAAGGCCGAGCAGAAGGCAAATCTAAATCGCTATCTTTCTACGCCTATTATTGCGGCGAAAATCGAGGCGATTTGAACGCCGGCTAAAATTTGACGCCGCGGCTCGGCAGGGAAGCAGCCAGTAAAAAATGACTGTCTCTACCACCTTCCAGATCCGCCTCATCCGCAACAGTGAGAGCAAGATGCAGGATGATGTCCTCACAGTGAAGAAGACCTTCGCCCTCGGCTTCTATGATCTGACCTACAAGGATCCGGTGAATAATCTGGAGAGCACGACGACCATCTCTGAGCAGAACCTGTTCAACTATTTCGTTGCTCTCTTTGATTCCCTCTACAGCGACCAGGATCCGTTTGAGTATATTCAGCTCAGCTTTCCGTTCTTCCCTTGCCTTCTCCTGAAGACGAAGGAGCTGGGGAGCGACTCTCTGCGGCGTAACATTCAGTCAATGCTGAATGTGACCCTGCGTAGCTGGTCGTTTGATAAGGAGAACCCGAACATTGTCACGAGTTACAATGCGTGGAACGCTGTTGAGGAGGAGGATATGGGTGAGACGTATTAAACGACATATAACACATTAAGAAAACATCTTCAAATACATAGGAACAATCTTCGGTGACCAGCGACCCATAAGCTTTGTGTGAGAAGGAGAATACCAGGCGATGGCATCTTTTTCTCTCTTATCTTTTTTGATCTTCATGAACTCCTCCATGTGTCCCTGAATCCACTCGAACTCAGCCGCGGCCTTTTTTAACTGAGAAACCGGCGTGAATGCCTGGAAGATATGATACTGGAAATAGGTATTGGGAGGATAGTCATTCTCTCTCCGTTGAAAGACAAGGCCCGTATGCTTCAGGCCCACAAGCTTAGAGATCTTCGCCTCCTCTTCCACTTCGCGATGAACATTTTCGACAAGATTATCGTAGATGCTCTTCTTGGGATCCGTATCCTTTCCTTCCATCTGTCCCTTGGGAGGCTCCCACTCCTTCTTCATCGGATCACCGCCGGTTGTCTTTACAACAATAAAACGGCGAGGATCAAACGGCGCCCCCTGCTCATGGATGAACGTGCAGGCGCGCAGATAGACACGCCACCCCTCCTCGGGATGTTCAACGTAGAAGTAGCGCTTGTGGGGCGCGAAAGGCAGTCTCTCAGCGCCCCTTTTCAGTCCATCTTGAAAAACGTCAAGAGGCATTAACTAACTTACCATCTCCTTTTTCTATGCGTGATGCGCCTATTTCCACCATTCATCTCTTGTAACCTTTTAATGCTTCTATCAACCGCTTTTTCGGAAAGAGAGGCACGCGCCGAATTATTGTTATTTGCAGCCGGCTCTGATTTGTGATGAATAAAAAGACTCGCAGGATGCTGTGTCCAGAGAGGACCGGCCTTATCACGATCATCCAGTAAAATGGGAATAGGAAGAGTGAGGCTGAAAAAATTCTTCTGATCAGGCCTACATAGAATCAGAATGCCATCATTGGATCCTGCAGTTTTTAAGAGTTTATTCAGTTCCTCTTGATACACAATGGCATCATCTATGGTAGCATCTTCTGGTATAGAAATCTTATGAACATCCCCTTTAATAAAATGCTTCTTTACACAAGCCTCCTTTCCTTCCTCAGCCTTTTCGCGCTTGTATTTAGGACATCCTGTTAAAAAGATAGGAGTATTCTGACCCGATCTCTCAAGGAACTCACGAATCTCAAGCCAAAGCGCATCGGCCCCAGGCATTAACTCTAGATTTGCAAAGAAACTTGGTTCATGATTCATTAGTATAGGCCAGATTTTTTTCCCTTTATCTTCTGCCTGTTTTGATGATTCTTTTAAAATAGCAATGGCACTCGTTTCAAAATCAAAAAAGACTCCATCTAAATCAAGAAAGAGTCTTGTGTGTGCTGCTTTGACCATCCTATCTATCTCCTCTTTTTTCTACACGTCTTTGAGCGACTCGATGCGCCACATCCGCTTCTATATGTTCTTAGAACCTCACAAAGAGAATTGTAGTTTGTCTTATTGAGAAGTTCAAGCTCCTTTTCCATTGTAGAGCGAATTCTCCAGAGAGATGCCATCGTCTCCTTTCGGGAGCTCATATCTATATCTGGTTTCCACAACTCTCTCCATTCGGTAAAGGGAAGAACTTTAGGAAGACACTCCCAGAATTCATTGTAGTATTCCATTCTCTCTTCAGGCTCCATCATATTCCACTTATTTCGCAAAAGAGGAGTCGTCAACTCTTCAATCGGAGGAGCATCATTAATGGGAACCGATCCGCGCCCAGCCCTAGAGAGCGGATGAGTCTCTGCCACTGAAAAGAGAAAATCCCAGCCCTCAAAATGGGTTCGCGAGCATCCCTGGGCCAACTTCTCCTTGTAGATTTTGGTCACTTCAGAGAAAGGAGGATCTGGTGTTTTCTTTCCAACCTTCTTATTTACTTTGTTGTGAACCTTCCAGAGCCATTTTTGTAGATGATCAGGTGTATCACATGCATTTTCAATTGGATCCTCCATCATATACTGCGAAAATGAATATCTACAGTATTTGCAAGGGAGAACATAAGCAAGTGTGTGAAAGAATTTGCAGACTGCTTTCTGATTTTGATCTGGGGCATATGTGATTAAATGGAGAAGGCTCCAGCCTGAAGGCCCCCAAAAACGGGTATCCATCTCTCTTATTTAAGAAAAGATATCTAAATCAAATAAGAATGCTCTCATTTGAGGAACTACAGAGCCGTGGTGGAGTGATTATTAGCCTTCCACGACTTCAGAACCGTTATGAGATAACAAAGATGAGGCTGGAAGCGGCAGGATTCCAGGGCCTGACAATGTTCAAGGGTGTGGATGGTTTTAACGACGACATGACCTCTCTACTAGAAAAATACGGACTCGAAGGTCGGCTCTCTTCAGAGATTGCAGATCAGAGAGGAAAAGTGGGTTGCACTTTGAGCCATATTCTTACCTGGCAAAAGATCGTAGATGAGAAACTTCCTTATCTACTGATTTTTGAAGACGATGCGCTTCCTCATCCAGAGTTTCGGGACCTGGCTCCTCTCTGGTGGGCAGAAACGCCATCTGAGTTTGATATAGTATTGCTAGGAAATCAGATGAATCCAGACGATGCGCGAGTCAAAAGAAATACTAAAGTCATAAAGTCCCCTTCTTTTTGTCTCCATGCCTATATTGTCAGTTATAAGGGTGCTGTAAAACTACTTGAACTTCTGAAGGTTACAACAGTCATGCAAATGAATGATCTTCAAATGCGTGATTGGATGACAACAGATTCGCTAGATTATTATTGTTGGAATGGAACCTTTCTTCCTGAAAAGGGACATCCTGTCTTCAAATACAAGAAGGGTATGGATGTTGAAGGAGTTATCCAGGCAAATCCAGTGATGATAGCAGAACGTCGCGATACAGGTCTCGTGTATCAGGACTTTATGCTACAACATACACTCTTGAGGCCAACACCTTTTTACAATGTTGTTTTATATGATGATTAGTTAGTCACGACGTTAATACCCTCCAAACATGCCACCATTTAGGGGGGCAAGATAAGGACGCACAGATGACATATTAGAATCCGTCTCCTCGGCCTTGCACTTTACCGTCTGAGTGGGGCACGGTGTGCGCTCGCACGGCGGGCACTTGGGGCAGACCGTGGGCGCAGGGCACTTTACGTCAGGGCAGCGAGGGCGAGGGCAGGCGGGGCACTCACCGCATTGTCCAGCACCTTTGCATGCGCTGCTGTCCACGATGATCGGTTGCGACTTAGGAATGCTTGACTTGAGCACATATTGGCTCAGATCAGGCACAGGCGGGCACTCCGTCTTCAGCATATACTGGCTCATGTCGGGGAGAGCGGGGCACGGCGGAATGCTTGACTTCAGAACATACTTGCTCATATCAGGATAGGGCGGGCAGAGGGGGCACTGGCCTCTATCCTGCGGGTGATCTGAGCAAGGGGCAGTGGCTCCGCATTGGGTGCACTGCGGAGTGGCAGGCACCTGATCTTGGAATCCCTCTGGTTTGGCCGTAAGAAGTGTTAAGCTATAGCCGACAAGTATGCCAACTAAAAATATAGCTGCCATTTGAATAGGGGTTAAGCGCATCTCTATTTCTAGAGTAGCATTTTAACTAAATCGTTTATAAGCGCCATCCACTCCATGTTACAGGCGGGCAACCGCAAGCCTCAGGTGTGCTTGTATCATAGACAGTGCCGAGGCGCGTGCACACCATCTTCGCGTATCCACGCCAAGAGAACCCCTTTCCAACTGCGGATGTATCTGTTAGACAGCCAAAGTCACCGGGCTCTAATCCACGATTTTGAATAGCAGTGCAAATCTGGGATGAGCGGTCCTTCCAGTCGAGCCTGGCAGCTGGGGCACCGTCTTGCATTTGTGTTCCTGTGCTTGTTGTTCCTGTGCTTGCTGTTCCTGCGCTTGCTGTGCCTGTGCCTGTGCTTGTTACTATTCCTGTCTCCGCGTCATCAGGCATCGTGGTAGACGCAAACTCACCTCTATAGGGCGCCAGAGCCTTCGCCCCCTTTGCATCAGCCACCGACTGTGCCCTTTCCGATGTGTAATTTAACTGGAGATCCCATGAGAGACCCTTGAAGAATGTATCTGCATAGTTCTGGAAAAGATACTGAGCAATACCAGCTCCTGAGATATCGCCCGCCTGGTAGCTGGTAAACAGGCTGGAGAGGGAAGGGGGCAGATTATTCGTTTTCAGTAGGGCAGGAAGCGCGGTGTCCGTTCCAAGAACAGGAAGAAAAGACAGATAGTCAGACTCAAGGATGGGGATATCCGCGGCAGCCATTTGTCCCGAGCTCATCTTTGTTACAATATCCTGAATTGCCGCCTTGATGTTTGTAAGTGTCGCAATTCTCTGCGTCATCACAGGATCCGTAGTCGCACTGGCGGAGAGTCTCGTAATTTCAACACCGATTTTTACAAGAAGATCATTGAGTTCATCTAGAGAGCAGCGTTGTTGAGATCCAGGCGTGGCATCAAATCCCTCAATGGCCGTGTTTGCTGACGCCCTCCACTTCTTCTGCAAATAAGCCAGGTTCGCCTCTATTCCATCTACATCACCTTGTGTAAGAGTAGACTCGATACCAGGATTGCGCTCTAAAACAAGAACTTCATCTTTCAGGCGGCGGATATCGGACTTCAGAGTTGTCAGAGGAAGCTGGATAGAAGAATCACTCATGTCTTCCATATGAATCGCCTCATTTTGAACAAACCCATTTGCGGTTTCAAGAACATTCTTTAGTCTGGCATAAGGAGCCTTCTCGAGTTCAGGATCTTTGTAAGGAAGTGTGTTCACAGAAGCGACACCACCGGGAGGAGGAGATAACAACGTGGTGGAAGGCGGCACATACTGTTTAAAGTCGCCCGTTGTGATTGTCTCTCTGGGAGGAAGTCCCTGTGGTATAACGAGTTCAGGATTTTGGAATCCGTCTGTCATAGTTGATGATACATAGAGAATGCTTACAACTATGATTATAAATAAACTCAAAAAGAGGAGTCTCTTCATCTATTCGGTAAATAGCTTTTATATTACCTTCTATACTTTTAATATTAGAAAGCTCAAAGACCTTTCTAATATTAAAGGTATAGACGGGTTATTAGTCGTTTGACATTAATTCTAAGAATTAAGTCACAACGTTATGCGGCTGTATGAACGGCCTGATACTGCATTCCTTGATTTAACATCGGTGAAGAAGTTACTTGATTCTTTTCCCTATTTGCAGAGGTATTGGTAGGTTGAGGAGCCACACCTTGTATCCAATAGTTACCCTTTAATTCTGCAGCACCTATGTCACACATATTGGTTCGTCGGTTTAGCCCATATCCTTCGGGGCATATGGCTGCCGAAGGATGAGATAATGCATCTACACAGCATGCGCATCCATTACGAAACGTAGATCCAGGGGGGCATGTGGCTGCAATGCCCTGACTAGAGACATTAGGGTTCACACTAAAAAAAGGAATAATCGCTTTAATTAAATTAGCCATTGTAACAGAGGTATTATTAAGAGGAACACCTACTGCGTCTGTATAAATTACATTTTCTGAAGAGTCAATTACATATGCATTTCCTGAACTGTCTTTATGAATCGCATTTCCCCTCATATCAATAGGAACACGATTTATAGAATCTTGTATAGGATGAACTATACCTTGGATATGCACATTTCCCGACGAATCTATATCTCCAAGAATATGAGATACAAAGCCCTCATTTATTGATAGAACATAGAAGTTCAGAGTAAGAGCAAGTATTAATAAAAGAAACGCTATGATCAGTTTTGACATCTCTCTACAATAACAGGTGAAATTTGAATCCTACTAGTTACCCTGTAAAAGCATGCTAAGCTCACGATATTCCAAGTCTGATAGTAAACTAGAGGCAGGTGTCGATGAAGCCGGAAGAGGATGCCTCTGGGGACCTTTGATCGCTGCCGCCGTTATCTGGCCATCGGAGGAGACGTGGTCAGATGAAGTGCGAACGATTTCTGGACAGATCAAGGATAGCAAGAAGGTGTCTCCAAAGAAGAGGGCCATTCTACGCAAGGCCATTGAGTCCTTCGCCGTTTCCTACGCGGTCGGTCGCGTTGAAGCGAAAGAGATCGATGATCTGGGCGCAACGGCGGCCAATAAGCTGGCATTTCATCGCGCTCTTCGTGCCCTGAGTAAGAAGCCTGAGCGAATTGTGATTGATGGAATTCTCTCCATTGAGGTTGAGGGCGCCGAGATGGTAATTGAGCCTGAGGCGGATAACAAATACATTGCGGTTGCGGCCGCCTCCATTCTTGCCAAGGAGAACCATGATGACATTGTAAAGACTTTGTGTGCAGAAGATATCAGCCTTTCCGAAAAGTATGATATCTTATCCTGTAAAGGATACGGAACCAAGAAGCACCGCGATGGTGTCTTGAAGAATGGAATGCACTCCCAGCATCGCAAACTCTATCTACGCAAACTGCTCGGCATTACAGTTGATAAATATGGGTTTGCTGATTAACGGCGGCTAGAGCGGCTCTTGCGGCTGCCCTGGCGGCCCTTGCCGCCCATAACGACATTCTTGCGCATGCTCTTCTTTGAGCCCTTGCGGCCCGCCTTGCGGGTCATGCGGCGCTTGCCGCCCGCCGCTACATTCGCTACGCAAACGCCACCCTCGTTGTGAGTGCCAACATTGCAAGCCATTTTCTATATTTAGGAAGAAGAATTAAAAAGCCAGGCGTTCAAAAGAAGAAAATCTTCAGCCCGTTGCTGATCGTCCAAGGATCCCTTCACAAAATGGCCATGGCCAGACGTGATCGCCAGATACTTTTCTTCTGCACCCATGGTCTGATCGGGAAATCCGCGTAAGCGCGTAATCCATTTCACGCTTTCATACGGAAGAACCTCACGATCATTGAGCGAAGTCCGATTCAAAACAAAAACGGCTGGCGCGCCTTCAGCGAGTAGAGAATCAACCGGAGATACTTGAAGGACCGAGGCCAGATCCTCGATCCGATCCGCCGGATTCCCAAATTCATCATATTCAAGAACGGTCAAAGGGAGCTTGGGATTTGTCATTGTCCGTAGACCATCCACATAGGGAACTTCCATATAGGCGGCGCCAATGAGCCCTCCTCGCCCATATTTGGAGACAAGAGAGCCTACCGTATACCCTCCAGCGGAGCGGCCGTAGAGGCACGTTTGCCTCCAGCCCAGGCCCGTCCTCGCCTGAGCCGCATAGATCACAGCCTCCGTATCAATCACCGTCTTATGCTTATTGGATCGCCGCGCCGCCTCCGCCCACGCATCTCCAAAATCACCACTGCCTCGGACGAGCGCAAAGACGACGGCCCAGCCATCATCAAGATACGGCTTCCATCTTTCTGTAGAGAGAGGCGTGGAGATGCCATAAGACCCATAGACATACACAAACAGGCCCTTTACACGCCCTTTACCTTTTACAATAACATAAGGCACAGGCATTCCATCTGCGGACACCGTTTCATGATGGGATGCGCGAGCATATACAGTCCCCTCTTTCTTTTTGAGTTCGCCCTTTTCTATTGTATACACGGAGGGTTCAGCCCCAGGCGCTCTCACCGCAAGAGTCAGGTGATCTCCCTCAGCCCAAGGCTCCACCTGGATCGAGGCGAGAACCTCATGTATTTTTGTTGGCGCTGTAGAGGGGTGGCATCCATAGAAGGTGCGATATCCACCTGCAGATACAATGAGAACACCTACACCAAAGGAGAAACATTCAATACCGTGTTGTAAAAGAGCCTTAGGAAGCATATAGGCGCGAAGAGCTCGACCGACAGGAGTCCATGGCGCCTTGAAATCCCCTTTGCGCATGAAGAAATTTGGCTCCCTGTGCATTTTGGAGACGTAGCCGACGGGAAAGAAGGAGACACCATCCGATCCAATCCGTTCCACCGTTGTTCCATCCACATGATAAAGGGCCTGCCTTCCAGAATTGTTTGAGACTAGGAATACACAGCCATTTTCACCGCGAACAAGAGATAAGTTATTGCGCTTGGACGGTTCAGTAAAGAGAACTTTGCGCCCCTTGCCTGTGTCTGCATCCATACAGACCAATCTGCCATAGCGGAGTTCAGAGGTGGTTTCCAGAACATAGCAAATATTGTTTGAGACCGCCAGAAAAGGACCTATCGCCAGTGGAGATGACCACACCTTGGCATCTTTAGAATAGCATGTCAGTGTATAGAGTTCATTACCCTTCTTTGCACCCTCAACTGCCCATGCCTTTCCATCTTCGCTGTAGACAGTAGCTGCTTCTCTGACCGTTTTCTCACCAGAAAAGCACCATTTGAAATCGTGACCATAGGGTGTTAGTCGAATGCTATTGCATTCAAAGACATTTTCCAGCATCTTTGTTTTAACAGTAAACTTCTTTAAAATAGGGTCAATAGATCCCAGTGCCTGAATTGCAGTATCAAAGTGTAGATTTTCTTTTATAATTGTGTTTTCCCAGGCTGGCCCCTTCATCGCCTCCATCCAGGCAAGAGGATCGTTCCATTTTAAGATTCCAATATTTCTGTTTGTCTGCATTGCTGCCTAAACACCCTATCTATAGTTGTGAATAGATGGCAAGCACCAGTGTAATTCTCCTCTACAATCGGAGCAACCCGTATGGCCTGAAGAAGGATGCCGTGCTCATTGAGGCGGCACTGCGCAAGTTTGGTGTCTATACTTTACAGCACTGCGACCCGCTGGAGCCTCCGCAGAAGGCTGATTGTATTATCCACCTGGAGCAGCCTCACCACGTCTGGCAGAGCTGGGGTCGGACGAATATGCTGGTCGTGAACCCTGAGTGGTATGTGCCGGCGGCATATGATGCCTATCTCCAGTATTTTGACTGGGTCATTTTCAAGAACAATGAGGCCAGAAAGCGTTTCGTTGCGTCCTGCCCTTTCGTCACAGATGGACAGACACTGACGATTCCGTGGTCGTCGGGCGGCGTCTGGTCAGTTGAGGGTGTTACGACGAAGGAGCAGAACGATTCACGGATGGGCTTCGCCTGCTTTCTGGGAGCGAGCAAGAATCGCCACGACTTTCTAAAGACGCTGCTGCCCTTCTGGCGCGAGTCGTATCCTCAGCTGAATATCTTTTCTGCCATTGATCTTTCTGTTTCTCCGAAGGAGCAGGAGAACATCAAGGTGCGGGTCGAGGATCTCACGGAGGCCCAGCGCTTCCGCCTCGCCACTTTCTTTCCTGGTCACGTGGTCTGCTCTGCATCTGAGGGCTATAGTTATACAGGTGGAGAGGCTGAGGCAGTCGGTGCCTACACGATTCACACGACGATTGAGGCCTTTCTTTCCAGCTACAAGAACGAGGTTGGAGTTGCTTGGTTCCCTGTGACTTCTGCCGAGTCAGATACGAAGTATGCGTATGCCCAGTTCGCCAAGCCGATTTCTGCGGAGGAGACACAGGCCGCGCTCGACCAGGCGATCCGCGATTTCTTAGATACAGATATGGCGACTCTGCGCCCAAAGAGAAAGGATGCGGCAGCAGAGAAGCAGTCTATCTTTGAGAGGGGATGGGCCGATCTTTTCAGAACAATGCCTGCAACTCTCAAGGGTAAGACAGGTGGCTTACGCCCTCCTGTGTTAAAAGTAGAGGAGTGCCCTCCCATCAGTATCGTCACTCTTATTTACAACAGGAAGCGGTTCTTTGATCTTGCCTGCCACAATATCATGATGTCTGACTATCCGAAGGACAAGATTGAGTGGATCCTGGTGGATGACAGTGATGATCCTGAAGAGCAGGGCGGTGAGAAGATCATGGCGGTGGCGGCAAAGTGCGACCCTATCCAGATGGTGTATGTGCGTCTTGAGAATAGAACTCCCATTTCTGAGAAGCGGAATATTGGTGTAAGCAAGGCGACAAATTCCATTGTTCTGATGATGGATGACGATGACCACTATCCTGAGACATCCTTCAGACGCCGTGTTGCATGGCTCACTCTACACCCGTGGAAGCCGCAGGTAACGGCCTGCACGACAATTGCGTGCTATGATCTTATCAAGGCGATCAGCGCGGTGAATGTGCCGCCATTTGATCTTCCTCTCTCGGAGCGTATCTCAGAGGCCACGCTCACCTTTTACAAGAGTTTCTGGCAGGCGCGCGGATTCTCTCGCGATGTTCAGGTGGGTGAGGGCGAGACCTTCATTCGGGGTCGGGAAGGGTCCGTCTTAGAGCTGCCGCCGCAGCAGATCATTGTCGCCTTTTCACATGGAAAAAATACGAGCTCACGTCGTGTCCCTGGGGGAGATGATGTGAAGCCAGGATGTTTCTGGAATTTTCCGCAGGAATATCTCGTATTTATTCACGAGATGGCGGGGATTAAGGTGCAGGTGCAGGTTCAGGAGCAGGCTTAGGTCGCAATCTTAGCAGACAGCCGGCGGTGCAATGCACTTTCCGTTATTAACAGAGCCAGCCTTTGAGCACATCGTCGTGCCGGTGCCGCATACAGTGGTAGATCCATCAAAGCCCTCATAGCCCACTACAAAGCGGTAGACAACCGGCAGGGCAAAATAGAAAACAGCCGCGTGGACGAGGACGGCGAGCAGGCTCGTCTGGCCTGACATGAAGACGCCCTTGCTGCCCGCAGGGAGCGTGAGGAGAACACCGGGGGACAGGAGGATGAAGAGAAGAGCGGCAAGGTAGAGCATTATACTTGGAGGCGAGAAGTTTGCGGCGCTAGGCTTCAGGCACCGCCTTTAGGCGATAGGCTTCAGGCACCGCCTTTAGGCGATAGGCTTCAGGCACCGCCTTTAGGCGATAGGCTTCAGGCACCGCCTTTAGGCGGGATACGAAGAATCAGAGAGGGATTATTTGAAATTTCAGTAATAACAATATCCTTGGGGCTCGCCGACCCTGATCGTGACCTTGTCCTAGGCCTCATTGTTTCCTTCTTCTTCAGATACTTCTTATAGGTCTGAATGAAGCGAAATGTTCCATAGATAGTTACAAGAGCTCCTAGTGCTGATCCAACAGCAATTCCAGTGAGGTTTACTGAAGCCTCAGTTGAATTTGTCTTTGAAATGGCGAGAAGAGGAGCTGTTGATGCAGTGCTGCTTACTGTCGGAACTGCAGAACTAGTAGGACTTGCGGAGCTAGATGCTGTAGGAGTTGTGGAGCTACTTACTGTAGCAGATGCAGAGCTAGATGTTGTGACGGTAGAAGTTACGGAGCTAGTTGCGGAGCTAGACGCTGTAACGCTTGAAGTTGCACTACTAGTTGCTGTGCCAGAGTAACTAGCCTTTGCACTAGGAGAAAGAACACCACTCATTGTAGGAAGAAGAGTAGGTGAAGAAGATCCACTACTGCTCATTGTAGGAAGAGGGGTAGATGATGAACTCCATGATGCAATTGAGCTAGCAGAGGGAAGGCTACTCAGTGTAGGAAGGGGGGTAGCAGAAGGGAGTGCACTAGCAGAGGGAAGACTACTCAGTGTAGGAAGTGCACTAGCAGAGGGAAGGCTACTCAGTGTAGGAAGTGCACTAGCAGAGGGAATGCTACTTACTGTAGCCAGAGGACTGAAAGAAGGAAAGGCGCTTACACTTCCAGATGGAGAGGGAGATCCGCTCAATGTAGATAGAGGGCTAGCAGAGGGCAAATTGCTCACAGTA
>Ga0208500_1000111_pt1 | contig 22681 bp, 14 predicted proteins | sample CryBogCBE17Sep08_FD_184568 | JGI IMG/M metagenome (GOLD analysis project Ga0208500, IMG submission 184568) | Freshwater microbial communities from Crystal Bog, Wisconsin, USA - CBE17Sep08 (SPAdes) | ecosystem: Environmental > Aquatic > Freshwater > Lake | place: Crystal Bog, Wisconsin, USA...
ACTTGTTTTCGTCAGCCATATTAATCAAAAAGACCGTCTGCAGAAGAAGTAGGAACTGCGCTAGCTGAAGCTGTAGTCATTTGCTGTACAGCATTCACGTAAACCTGGAAGTCACCTGGGTAAATCTTATTTCCAATATGAATACACGTGGTTTTCGGATTGACCCAAATATCAAAACCTAATTCTCTAATTTTATTACATAGAGTAACATCTTCACCAATTAGTGCAGAGTATTGAGTTAGGTATTCACAAATATTTTTTAGTTCTTTATCTCTAAATTGTACAGTTACATTAGAGTTGTATAAAGCTTCAATAACAGGTCGTTCAATCTTTAAGCAACCAGCACCAGTAGACAATACTTTAATATATCCATTCTCGTTAACTGTGAGTAATCTAGGATCTCCTAAATTAGTATTGTAATTACCACCACCTTCAGTCTTTAACGGGTATGGTAAACCGATAACTTGTTCTTTAGCAAGGATTATCTCGATCAAAGCTCCGGGTTCCCATCCGATATCAGCATCAATTTGCACCAGCGCATCGAATTTATTATCATATGCAATCTTAAACAATTCATTACGAGACATTGGCAATATGCTTTCATAAGCCAGGAATATCGGCTTAATAAAGATATTATTCATAATACCCAATTTAATGGTATCACACAGAGCATTAACGTACCAGGCATCCAAAGTACCGTTTAACGTTGGAGTGCCAATGAGTACCGTTTTTGGTGGTGGTAGAGTTGCTGAAGGTGAATCTGTGTTTGTTGTTGCCATAATGTTAATAATTTATATTGAAAATGAGAAAAAACAACTAAATATATGTATATGACATTCGTAGACCCTATTCTTACTTCTCCATTAAGCGCACAGAGAATCGCTGGTTCAGTATCAGCTGCTTTTGACAGTGTTACTTTAATTAATAGCACCGTCACAGTCACCCCTGTTACATCAGAACTAGCTAAGACAGTCGATCGTAATGTTGGTCACCTAAACATTATGTTAGGTAAAGAATGGTTTGTTGCAGCTCTTACTTCTGATCAATCAACACAGATCAATAGCTGTATTGCTGCTGCTAGTACCTATCTTACTACCAACGCTGCGTACCTCTCTGCTTCACCTAGCTTATTCTAATAAAGCTACATGGCCTCGTTAAAAACGAGCTTTTTTGACTTAACCGACACGGTCAAGAACACCATTGCGCTATATAAACAGAATGGTGTTCTTTTAGCAGAAGACAACAAACAACGAACACGTATTAGTACGTGTTCAGCTTGTCCAGACCTTAATGATATCGGTATGTGTAAGTTGTGTGGATGTAAGATGTCCATAAAGGTTAGATTAGAGGCTGCAAAATGCCCAGCCTCAAAGTGGGTTTAAAAATGGTTAATTGACACCTTGGCTGTAAATATTATTAATGCCTAGCGTTAATATTACATCGCTTACCAAGCCTACTTCATTAGCTACGGAGACGGATACAGGAAATCCGTATTCATTTCAGCAATGGAAGCTATCCAATGGCAATATTGATGCCCGAGCACAAGTTGACCAGTATAATGCTTATTTAAAGAATTGGTATAAAGGTAGAGCTTCTAATCCTCAGACTCAGACTCTATATGTTAAAAACTTATATATTAACTTTTTAAAGCAATTAGGTTTAACAGCTAGAAACCCAGAAGAACAGCAATTCTTTACTACAGTAGACTTTACAAATGATTTAGACACTCAAGCAGCTGTTCGTTATTATGCACGTAAGTTAAAAGACGTATCACGCTATTTAGCTGAACGTAGGAGTAACATAGTTTATTCCAAGTTAAAATACAACTTATTAGGAACTAATGGTTATTTAGAGGGTCTGTTTTATAGCTATATTCTGAGTGTTTATACAATTCGTCCAGATAATACTGGAACAGCTGGTTTAGTTATATCAAATGGTGCATTAGTACCAAGTTTACCTAATTTAAGTGATATAACGGATTCTTTTACAGTAGAAATTGAGGAGTTATACGATACAGCAAATTACTTTGATAGAGACCCTAGTTTGGATATATCCCAGTATACAACATTTGCACCTAATACAAGTGCAGTGTTATATGAAACATCTTTTTATGAAGCCCCAGAACAGTATTTGTTAGGGTTAATTATACAGTCGCTAAGTGCAGCTAACAATATAAATCCTTGTTACGGGGTGACCGGTTTTGTAGGTACCAGTGTAAGTAATACTAATATGGCAAACAATGTATATGTGTTTACAGGTGATGGAGCTAGTACAACTTTTGTACTAAACTATATCACCAAAAGCGATTCCTCTTTATACAGAGTCACTATTGATGGTTTAGTACAGACGCCAAACAGTGCATATACTATTAATTCAACAGGTAAAACTATATCATTTACTGGTATACCTCCAGTAGGTTCAGAAATTGTTATCGTAGCACCACCTTCGTAATATGGCACTAACAACTGTAAAGCAAATTCAAATGATTCCTGCAGCTCAAGGAGCGCAGGGTACTTCTGGTTTTTCTGGTTTCTCCGGGTTTCCTGGTGTACAAGGTGCCCCAGGTGGTTCATCTGGCTATAGTGGCTATACCGGTAAGTCAGGTTATTCTGGGTTTTCGGGCTTCTCCGGTTCTGGTATATCAGGTTACACTGGTATAAGCGGTTTTTCAGGCTTTTCAGGCTTAAACGGTTCTGCTACGTATTCCGGTTTTACTGGTTTCTCAGGTTTTAGCGGTTATACAGGTATTTCAGGTTATACAGGTATATCTGGTTTTAGTGGCTACACAGGTATAACCGGTTACTCAGGTTTTTCTGGTTCAGGAATTTCTGGTTGGTCTGGTTTTAGTGGTTATAGCGGTTTTTCAGGTTTTTCAAGCTACTCCGGGTTTAGTGGGTTTACTGGTATTACTGGTTTTTCAGGCTTTACTGGTTTCTCCGGGTTTACTGGTATAACCGGTTATTCTGGGTTTACCGGTATTTCAGGTTATTCAAGTTACTCCGGGTTTAGCGGGTTTTCAGGCATATCTGGTTACTCTGGACTAAACGGTGCATTTGCTGCATCTGGTCTTTCTGGTTATTCAGGTTTTTCAAGCTACTCAGGATACTCTGGTGGGTCTGGTTATAGCGGTCTTTCTGGTTATTCAAGTGCATCAGGTTTTTCAGGCATATCTGGTTGGTCTGGTGCAGTGGGTGGTTCAGTGTACGGTAGAACTTATTACTTTGAAGAAGTAGATAGCGATCAACCAAATTATGAAGTAATTGCACTAACACCAGGTGGTGGTGGTTCAACCGTAAATGATGATATTGCAGTAGTTAAATCTACTAACAGTTCTGCTTTTAGTGCACAATTAATTGGTGGTTATTTAACACCAATAGGAGAGCCTAGCGTAACTCAAATACCGCCAGGTGTATGGGATATTGAATTCTACCGTTATGTAGATTCTCTTTCAGCTGCTTTTGTATTTACAGTATATACCTGGACTAGTTCAACAAGCAGTACCGGTACATTTATTTTAAGTGCCGACTCTGGTCCAGTTACAGATACAAGTTCAACTTATCAAAAGATTGGTATTGTTACCTCTTCTATCGTTAATTTATCAGCTGCTGATCGTATTGCAGTTTATGTATCAGCGTATACAAATAGTGTTACAAGTGTATCTGCACATTTTATATATAATGCTAGTACCCAGTACTCTATAATACGTACACCAATCGGACAAGGCGTAAGTGGTAATTCCGGTTATAGTGGTTATAGCGGTCTAGGTTACTCTGGCTATTCCGGTTTTTCAAGTTACTCTGGCTACTCTGGTTTCTCGAGTTATTCAGGTTATTCCGGTTTTTCAAGCTACTCCGGTTATTCAGGCTTCCAAGGTGCTCAAGGTACACAAGGTTATTCCGGCTACTCTGGTTTTACAGGTACCCCTGGTGCTCAAGGACCTCAAGGCTATTCTGGCTACTCCGGGCCACAAGGCTTTCAAGGAGTACAAGGACAAAACGGTGTAGGTACTCAAGGAGCGCAAGGCTACTCTGGTTATTCCGGTCCACAAGGTTTTCAAGGCACGCAAGGCTTTTCTGGCTTCTCTGGTCCACAAGGACCAACAGGCAACACTGGTGCACAAGGATATACTGGTTATTCAGGCTATTCTGGACCTCAAGGTACTCAAGGATTCTCTGGATTTACAGGTATTCCAGGTGCACAGGGTTTTTCAGGTTTCTCGGGTTTTTCAGGCACTAACTCGATACCACAAAATTCTCAATCATCTGCTTACTCATTACAGTCTTCTGATAACGGAAAGTATATTGATATATCTTCCGGTGGTGTAACAGTGCCTTCTGGAGTGTTTTCTGCTGGTAATGTAATTACAATTTATAATGACAGTAGTAGCAATCAGACCATTACTCAAGGTTCAGGAGTTACATTAAGATGGGGTGGTACTACCAACACTGGTAACCGTACTTTAGCTAATTACGGTATATGTACAGTGCTTTGTGTAGGTTCTAATACATTTGTTATATCTGGTGCAGGATTAACGTAATGAGCGTTTTACAGCCATTCTTTTTCAATCTATTAACACCTACAGTACCTGACCCACCAACAGGTGTAAGTGCAAGCGCTGGTAATGCTCAAGCAACGGTTAGTTTTTCTGCACCAGCAAATAATGGTGGTGCTGCAATTACTAGTTACACCGCAACTTCAAGCCCTGGTGGTTTTACAGCTTCTGGCTCCTCGTCTCCTTTAACGGTTACAGGTTTAACAAACGGTACCTCGTACACGTTTACTGTTTATGCAACCAATAGTGTTGGTAATAGCTCTAACTCAAGTCCGTCTAGTTCAGTTACTCCAGTTGCACCATTTGTAGCTGGTAATATCTACACAGCAGCTGGTAGCACAATTGGATCTTATTCAATCGGCTGGAACGGAGCATACAACATATTGAGTGATGGTTACGGTAATCTTGTATGGAATGATTATTTTAACGGCTATTTATATCAATGGAATCCTACAGGTTCTTTTATTACTAGATACACTTTAACCGGGTTTAACCCAATCGGGTTTGCTTTAATACCTAATAAGTTAGGTGCATTAGTATTTGATAGATACTCAGCGCAGTTGTATTTCTATGACTTTGTTTATCAAACAGCTACTAACTTAGGTTCTTTACCTAGTGGTAGTGGTTGGGGTGTAGCGGTAACCACCTCAGGTGTTGCATACATTTCTAACGGTTCCGGTCATAATATATACAAGTATAGTGGTTGGTCTGGTGGTGGTGGTTCTACATTCAATGCAGGTTCATTCTCATTAGTACAATCTACAGGTATTAATATGTATGGTATGGCTGGTGATACAAGTGGTAACTACTACGGATTTGGCGTTTCGAATTCACTAGTATATCAATGGAATAGCAGCGATTCATTAGTTTATACATATTCAAGTATGGGTACACCATATGGTGGTAGTATAGGTAATGATGGTAACCTATACGTCAATACATATAATTATACAATTAGAAAGGGTAGTGGTGGTAGTTCAAGTGTTATAGCCGGTACTGGTACAAGTGGTAATAGTCCAGACGGCACTCTAGCCACATCCGCATTAATCGGTCATGGTTACTCTGCTACTCAATGGTCTTATGGTGCTAATAGTCACGTATACTTCCCAGATTTCACTAATAGCAAGCTGTGGATGATATATTAACAATTAATAAATGAACATATATGGCTTCCTTCGCACAAATAGATGATACAAATACTGTTGTACAAGTTGTAAGTGGTGTACCTGTTGATGGTGTAAATGATGTAGCAGGTCAAGATTATATCAACAACACATTAGGTTTACCCGGTACTTGGTTACAATGTGACGACTACCCGTTAGCAAAATTAGGAGTTACGTTTGGCTTCAAACCAGCTCTTCGCTTAAACTATCCTTTACCAGGATTTACTTGGAATGCAGAAGTAAGCGGTTTTTGCTATCCAAAACCTTACTCAAGTTGGATAATAAATCGAGATACTGGCTATTGGGCACCCCCTGGGGGTTATCCGTTAGGAGATGCTAATGTAGTATGGGATGATGCTAATCAAAAGTTTATCCCAGGGCCACCTCAACAACCCTATGTTTTAAGCGATGCTATTAAGGCAAGAATGGCAGAATTAGGTATCCCAATGCCACCACTTGCAAGCTAAGTATTAGCACTCACTAATGACCACCTTATCTGCAGTACAGGTAGACGTTAATACTACATCTGATCAAATTAATGCTCAGTTAATAACTCTTACTGAAAAGTATCTCGGTAATAAGGAATATATACTATCTGGTACTAGTACCGGATATATTGGTGCTGAGATTGCACCGATGGCTCCCTGGGCTAATTTAGCTAATAGGTACTTTCCTACAGTAGCTACATTACCTCAGAGTGGTATTAATATAAAGAGCAAAACTCAATTAGGTGGTTACTTTACACCTAATATGTTAGGCGCTTCTACATATCTAGCTGAAAACATTACTCCTTATGTTAATGTTACTGCTATCAGTGGTGGTAATATTTACAAGTACATTGATCCTACTGTTTTTAATAAAGGCCGTGGGTTAACATTAAACGATCAAGATAATGTTATTACTCATGTAGAGAACTTAAACTGGATGAAGTCTGTTAACACAGGAACAGCTTTTGATGGTCAAATAGTTGGGTCTGATACATATCAAAAGTTTATACCTTACCAATCTAATTACGAAACTACAAAGATTGATAGTAACGGGGTAATATCTATAAAAAATGATTTTGAGTTCTGGACTAGCGACAAAAAGAACATTTGGTTAACTACTAATAAGTTTACTCAAGAAGATTGGTTAAAGTATTTCGATATAGCTTCAAGAGTAAAGAACTTACTCATTTCACCTGCTGGACAAGAATTGTATTGCTGGCAAACAGATGTATATGGTAATCAGTACGCTCTTTATAAAACACCTACAACTAGCCGTACTATATATAATATGCAGAATACGTATGGCCAGTTATGGGTTAGAACCGTAGATGGTACCATTTACACTGCTGTTTCAGCTCTATCTAGTGTATATAACAAGTACGTAAACAATGCTGCTATCTACTCTCAATTACAAAGCAATAATATCAAGAATATTGAGTTATTTTACGATACGTTAGTATTTGAATTGAGCGGTCACACCATTTACGAAAAAATAACATTTGACTACCCGTCTTGCACAATTAAACCTTATAGTGTAGACTTCTTGCCACTAGATTATAATCAGCAAGTTTCAACTCGTTTATTATCTTCTTCCTCTTTAACTGGGGTAAATGTAAGCAGCTATGCAGATGTGTACTACGGTGGTAATTGGTATAATGAAGCAAATAAAACAATTATTGCTTGTTTATTACTTTCAGCATCAGTTGTGTCTACTGATGTGAGTACAGCTTCTGCGCGCGGGTTAATAGTACCAGTATTATATCAATACGATATTAATTATCCTGGTAACCGTACAAGAATATACCCTACCAATAGTACAGACTACAATCTCTATTTGTATTACGATAAGTGGGCAGTTACACAAAACACTGAATTGGTACAGAATTTAACATATATGGAAGCACCTGTTATAACATATAATAGAGATGCACTTTCTTATGTTATTAGTTTTATAGGGTTTGTTAACCAAACGTTTAATATTATAAGTTACACAACAAGAGAATCTCTGACAAACAAGATAATAACTGACGATGCACTAAACCCAATTGTAACAGACAATAATGCAACAATAATAGCAGTATAATATGAACTACACATTTTATTCAACAACTTCTGCAATTTCAGCGTATTGTCCAGCTACTATTACGTTTCAACCAAGTTATATTCATTTAACTAGCGGGCAATTTTTAAGTAAGATTGTTTACCAGCTTCCTGATAAAACAGTAACACTTACTAACAATTTTACAGTTACACCGGATAGTACTGATTGTAGATCAGATTACACATATACTATACCATATTCTCAGTACACACAAGTAATGATAATATCCGCTTTTATAGGTCCTGATTCTTTTATACCTACTGTTTATAAATTATCTGCTACTAATTTACTACCATACCTTACAACAAATCCAAGAGTAGTATCTCCAAGTGCTTATGCATTCGGTGAAGTACATTTATTACGTTCAAGAGCATGGGGTACGGTAAACACTCAGATGTTCTTGTTAGAGACGAATAACCCTAACTATTTGCTTATAAATTATAACGGTTAAACAAGCTAAATATTAACATCGATGTCTCTTAAAATCACAGATCTACCACAGGTACCTTCAAATGTTATAACCCAGGACATTACCATACCAGTATCTCATACTGAAAATGATCCAAAGACATACAAGATGTCTTTAGCTCAAACGGTTTCTTGGTTACAGTCTCAAGGCTTTGGTAATCCAAGTGGTGGTTATCAAGGTTTTCAAGGAGCTACTGGACAATCTGGTCCACAAGGTGCTCCTGGTGTTAATGGTTCTTCTCTTACATACGGATTAGTATTAGGTATCAGTCCGGTAAAAGTGTTTTATTATAAGAGCGATAATTCAACAGCTTACGGTGTTACTACTACAAATGTTACAGCTTTTACACAAAACCTTTACCCATCTGTAACTAACCCTGTACGTTTTGCGTTTTTACGGTATGATGCAAATGGTAACTTTATGGACTCTAGTGTCTATAATGGTACTGGTAGCAATTATAATAGCATAACATATACAGCTACACAACTTGGTTCTGCACAAAATGCTACAGTTAGTGCACAGTTCGTTTCTGCTGGTAATGTATACACTGCAATAGATCAGATTTCAAGAGCAACAGATGGTGCTAATGGTGTAACACCTCTTATTGGTTTATTATCAAACTATACAACAGTACTACCTGCTGCTAATAACGGTTATGTAGCAGATTATTCAAATGCTGCTGGTCAGTTTACAATTTATCAAGGTCAAACCATAATACCTACTGCAAGTATAACTTATACCTCTACATTAGGAGGTGGTGCAACTGCTGGTGGTATTAACAGTTCTGGTTTATATAGTATAACAAGTCTTTCACCTACAGCAAGTTCCGGTCAATTAAACCTATTTGCCACATATGGTGCACAAACAATTTCAGCTGTATTCACCGTTACTAAGGCATTTCAAGGTACAGCAGGTACAGCAAAGAGTCTTTCAGTAGGTTTAAACAAAAACATTTTCGTATTTAATAATAATGCACCGTTAGTTTCTACTGATAATGTTTCAGCTACCGCTACTACAAGTAATATAGTAGTTTCATCTCCATCTACAATTATTAATTGGTCAGTATTATTACTTGATACAGTAGGGGTCTATCATAATCTAGGAACACCTACTCAGTACTATACTACAGTAAATTCTGGTTCAGCAAATTCTACAATTGTATTACCAGTATCTGCATTTAATTATACACCAGGCATATCTGGTGTGTCTTGTAGTTTTACTGCTTCTATATTAGATACTTCAGGCGTAACTTATTCAAATACCCAAACTATAGTAAAGATTAACCAAGGTACTAACGGAACAAACGGTACCAATGGTACTAATGGTACTAGCCCGTTAGTGGGTGTATTAACCAATACAACTGGGCTAATTAATGCTGCAAGTGACGGTACAGTATCTACTAGTGTATCAGCACTATCTGGTAAGTTTACAGTGTATAATGGTTCTACCGATGTAACTAATCAGTGTACAGGTTTCGGTCTATATAATGCTATCAATGCTGGTGGTAGTACAATTACATTTGTAGCTAGTGCAAATGATGGTTCTGCTAAGAATATATACGAAGTAACTAATATTGGTGCGACCTTAAACGTACAGTTTGTATTGTCTGCAAGCTATGCAGGTACTCCAGTTTATCAAACATTTACAGTATCTAAGGTAGTAGCAGGGCCAACAGGAGATACCGGTGCAGGTCCAGTTTATCAAGGTAATTATAGTAGTGCTACTCGTTACTACTATTTACCAGGAGTACGTACTGATGTTGTTTTAGGTAGTGATGGTAACTACTACTTTACATCTAATTCAAATACCAATTCCCCTAATCCTCTAAACGGTAGTCCTGGCTGGCCTGACCCTGCTTCAACTTCTACAACAAATTGGGCAGCAGCAGGTGCATCATTTAGTAGTGTTGCTACTAACTTACTTTTAACTCAAGATGCTTTAGTAGGTCGTTACTTAAATATGGGTGGTTATACTGGTACTGCTCTACCTAATACAGCTTTACGTAGTTATAGTGTATCACCAACAATTTCTGCTACAAGAGCAGGTGGTTACGGTACACTAGCTATTCAAGGTAACGGTTTCTATTTAGGTTATCCTTCTGGTACTGTTAACGTTAATAACGGCGGTGCTGATGCTATATTCTTTGTCGGTGATGGTTACACTCCAGGTTCATCTAACTACATGTTCTGGAATGGTAACACTCTTTCATTACAAGGTAATATATCAATTAACCCATTAGGTGGTAACGGTATATATAGCGGTAAAACAAGCTACTTAGATACATCACCAGGTTGGTGGTTAGGTTTAACTAGCACTACACCAACATTTAATATTGGTAGCAGCACTAACTACTTAAAGTGGGACGGTACAAGTCTATTAGTGAACGGTACTATTAACGTTACTGGTGGTAATGCTGCTCTCAACTCTACTGTTGCATCAGCAAGTGCAAATGCAATTAATAGTGCTAATACAACCACTCAAGCTGGTAGTGCATATGCATATACTACTTCTTATAATAACGCAACAAGCTATGCTACAACAGTATCCCAGGCCGGTAGTGCATATGCTCAATCAACTGCTATTTCAATTTCAGAAACATACGCACAAGGTCAAGCAGCTACTGCTTATAACAATGCAAAAGCTGTTGCTGATAGTATAGCAAATGGCACGTATTCCGGTGGTACTCTCATTACAGGTACATCTATAGTATCTCCAATTATTGCTGGTGCAGCTGGTTACATCAGTAGCGTATTTAGTGTAGGTAGTAGTAGTGGTATAGTATTAGACGGTACTAATAAAAGAATATACATAGGTACTGGTAGTTATAATAATTCTAATACACCATTCTATACTGATACAAGTGGTGGTGGTAGATTATCTCTAGGTAACAAACTTACTTGGGATGGTAGTACGTTAACAATTAACGGTACTTTACAAGCTACTGCAGGTTATTTCCAAAACGTCTATGTAGGTGGATCCTCCACAGGTTGGAATGTAGGTAACGGTACTGGTAAAATGACCTCTACAGGTGGTACTTATCCTATTACTTTAGACGGTACTAATGGTAAGATAACAATGGGTGGTACAAGCTTCTATAATAGCGGTACATACTTCTATGCTGATGCTTCTGGCCAATTTTCATTAGGTACCGGCTTAAAATGGGACGGTAGTAGTTTGACAATCAACGGTAGTGGTACTTTCTCTGGTAGTATAACAGCTTCCTCAGGTTCAATAGGTGGTTGGACTATTAATTCAAGTTATTTGGCTAGTGGTGGTATACAAATAGATAGTAGCGGTGTTATTACAGTTAACTCTGGTGGTAATTCTAAAGCTATACTAGAAACAGCTACTTCTAGAGGTAGAGTAAGAGTAACTAACACAGCTGGTAATACTACTGGTTATCTACAAGGTTCCTACGGGTCAGGAGTACTAGATGTCGGTTCTTTAGTACTATATGATGGTTCAGGTAATGCTAATGTTGTACTTCTAGGTTCCGGTAATATGACTTGTACTAGTATTACATTGAACGGATCTACTATATCAAACTGGATCGGTTCTGGTGGTGTAGTCAATCAATATGTAAACACTAACAGTTCTGTACAATTTTCTAGTGCAACTATTGGTAACGGTGGTGGTAGTTTAACACTTATAAGTGGTAGTGGTGGTATTACTAATAATGCGACTTTCGTTCAGAACGGGTATGCATACTTTACCGGTCCATATGCAATATTTGCTACAGCTTCAACACTTAATCCACCAGGGCCTCGTGTTGTTATAGACAGTCTTGGTAATATATCAATTGATGGTACTTTATCTAAAGGATCGGGTACTTTCAAGATAGCACATCCGTTACCTTCTCTATCCTCTACAAACCACCTAGTACATTCATTTATTGAAGGTCCGAAGGTTGATTTAATTTATCGCGGTACTGTAACGTTGTCATCTGGTACAGCTACAGTTAACCTCGACACTGATTCAAGAATGACAGAAGGTACATTTGTTGCTCTCACTAAGAACGTACAAGTGTTTACTACAAATGAAACAGATTGGTCGGCTGTAAAAGGTTTTATTACTGGCAACATATTAACAATAAACTGTCAAGACCCTACTTCTACAGCAACTATTAGTTGGATGGTTATAGGTTCTCGTAACGATTCTCATATTAAGAATACTGATTGGACTGATAGTAATGGCGATCCTATAATGGAACCAGATATTAAACCCTTAAGTACGTGAAAACGTGTCACTATTAGGTAGTATAACTAATACTTGCTACTAAATATTTTATATGGCAATTGTTAGTACGTACCCTGTTAGCTTAGTATACAATTACGGTCCAAACGTAGGTACTAATAACTCCGCTTATACAACTACAGACGGATTTTTCTATAATTTAAGTCCAATGCTGTCTGCAGTAAAGGATGCAACATTTAATCAAAGTACACTCTCCGTTCTTACTAATAATATTTTGTTATCGAACAGTTTAAGTGGTGTAAAGTTTTTAGATAATTCAGCATATGTTACTCAAACCACAATAAGTGTTGGATATCTCGGTACTGGTGGTCCTATCAACTATTTAACAACTACTACAGCTCTTAGTGCTCCAGTACGGGTTACCTCGGATATAACAAAAGCTACAGTATTTACTTTACAATTTAATAACGACTATACTGTTAGCATATTCTATAATGGTAACTACTTAACTCAGGACGGAACTAATGTTCTTAAGTTTGAAGCATACAATTCAAACGCATTCCCGACTAATCAGTCTTTCTATTATAATATTCATAACAACAATATTTCTCTTTTCACTGTTGTTGATCATAAAGTTTTAAGTGTAAATTACGATTCCTATAGCATTTATACGCTACTCACGACAACGTATTCTGGATTTACTTCAAACAATATATTATCTTTAGATAGGTTTGTTTCTACATTTTATAAGAAGTTAGGTGAAACAAGTAACGTACAGTATGTACCTACAACAAATAGTATAGATATACAAAAAGCTACAACTAACCTAGCGCATAATTACTTGGTTACTACCCCATACGGTAATGTAGACACTAATACAAATAGTCTTTATTATAATGTAACACCTCTTAAGAATTATTATTCTCCAGAGCATCTACAAACACCTACATTAAGTGCACAATCAAGAACTTATAATAAGCTATATACAGGTTTAAATGCAGAGAACGGTAATGATAAAATCTATTTAAGCTATCTCGGAACCGAGTTAACAAAGTTCTTTGCAAAAGATAAAAACACCTATTTCCATTATCCAGATGGTGCACCTGTAGTTGCTCTTTCATCAAGTACGTTAGCTTTAGCTGGTGCTACACCAGGCGCCTCTCCTTGGCGTTCAGATCGTATATTTGTTAAGAAGGCAGACTACGGTACATACACCCCTTGGGGTTCTTACCCTGGAGTACAAAATGGCACGTTTTTCTGTTCTTGGTTATCTGCTGGTGCACCAGGAGTGACACCGACTTGGATGGATAGGTATTTCGATCCTACTAGAACTAATTTAACAACTGTATTGAGTTCTACAGGTGCAGGTCCAAGTAATAATAATTTACCTAATTTAATCTGGGATGTACCATCTACTCAAATACTAACTCCAGAATGTTTGTACGTTTATCATAAAATTGGTGATGTAGATAACGGGATGGTAGTAGACGGTTTATCTGGTTCTCTAACACATCACATTACTGAATGGACAGACCCAATAATAGATGGTACATATGGTACCACTATCGGTAATGTTTACAATTTAAGTGCTACATCAGTAACAACGTTTACTGGTACTCGTTACCCTGCATTAAATACTTCTATAAGTTATGCTACATTAGATATTAGTAGCAGTGATTTTTATGTTCCTGGGTTCACAATTGCATTTAATGCATATAATACAGATTGGACTCATATTAAAGGAGATCAGATTATAGGTAATTACTATGGCGGTGGTATTGGTTTATTTAAAAACAATCCTTTACTAACACCGTTCATTACAATTGTAGGAGATTATATTAATACAACCAATACAGGTTTTGTATCTCTTTATAATACAGTTTTAGCACCAGTAAGTAACAATAACATAGTATTAAAGAGTAATTACAATGAAAGTTATTTTATTGTAGATTCATATAACAATTTATATGAATATGATCAAGATGGTGTAAAGGTTGCGCAAACTGCCTTGAGTGGTATTTCGGGGTCTATTTACGATGCTCGTTTAATATATGAAAACGGTATTCGTGAAGTATTTGTAGCATCTACAGTATCTTCTACCATTAACTGGTACAAGTACAACACTACTGGTAAGTTGTTAAGTTCTGGTAGTGGTACAGGTGTAAGTTATGGTCTAGATCTTAATAATATTGTTTACTACACTAATGATAAAGGAAACTGTGTTGTAGATAATAACAATATTGTATTTGCTTTATCTGGTGATAAGCTAGTAAAAGGTATTAATACAAGTAACCCTCAGTTTATACTTTCTGCATATAAAGCCGAATACATTGCTTGTGATCATTTAAACAATATTTGGTTACTCTATAATGATCGTAGTTTAAGTAAAATAGATAACTACGGTAGAATTATTTGGGATGTTAATTTAACGTCTGGCCAGTTCTTTACAGATAATACTGGTGCATTTAGAAACCCTAATCGTATACTTAATTTTACTGCGGAACTTGATCCTGTCACAAATGCATTAAACTATTATGGTATAGTGCTAGATGGTAAATCGCAAAATGTGTTTAAGGTAGATCCGGTTAAAGGATTAGTATACTTGAAGTATACAGCTACAGGAATTGATTATAATAGCTTGAGTGCCACAACTCTAAATTGCCGACCAGCAGGAGATACTACTGGTTTTGATTATCAACGCAAATACATATACGACTCTAATAGTAGTGGTAGTTTATTAAAATTAAAAGCTTTAGTTGAAAACGTTTCAACATTAAATCAAAGCGGGTACTCATACGAATTAGACTATGATGCTTCTACACTTACTCCAGGTTGGCACCACTTTGCTATAACTATAGACACATACAACAATCTTAATATGTATGTTGACGGTGCTCTTTCAGTGAGTACTTTAGTGGGTAATCTTTCAGCTGGTATATACAGAATATACAATCAAAGAAACAACCCTCAGATAGTAATAGGTACGTCTAGTTTTAAGACTCAAACATTAGCTTTATTTACAAAGCAACCTACTGACCCGTATGCGTTTAACGGATATATATCTGATGTACGTTTATACGATCAAGCTTTACAAAAAGCAGATATTGAAGCATTACAAAAGAACTTTAATTTAAATAGCTTCTTAGATCTATATTGGTCTTCTCCTGCAGGTAGTCGTTATTATATCGAACAAGTAGATAGGTTCTTCCCACATCGTTTACCTGGTGCAAAATCCCAGTTATTTAACATTAAGATTAAAAATTCTAATATAACTGATCCAAATGTTCGCAAGATAATAGAGCAAAACATACTTTCTTCATTAAGTAAAACGACACCTGTTCACACACAGGTAAATCAAATAATCTGGCAATAACATGGCAACACTTAAAACTTCAGTTTATGCAAATTATCCTGATGCTTACAATGACATGGTAAGCCAGCTTACTAATTCTACCTTACTAAGCCCAGCCCAAAGAGCAGATTGTTTAGAAGCGCTCGCAACGATAGCTCCGTACCCAACCCCTACAGGTACCATTACGAGTACACCACCTGTAATTAACCCTCCTAGAGCGCCTATTATAACCCCTCCCGTAGTTACTGTACCGCCTGTAGTTAAAACACCTCCAGTAATAAATACTCCAACCACCACCCTTAACGGAACACTTTACTGGCAAAACCTAATAAACATTGCCAACACTACATCAGTACCAGACGGTACTGTTAAAGTAGGAACACCTATAGTAGTCGATGATAGCGGTAATGGCGCTAATACAACATATACAGGCACCGGTACCACCTTAACTATTACTACTACAAATGTACCAGATGGTACTGTTATTATCGGAACACCTGTAGTGGTTAACGATAATACTTCTGGTTCTTTCCTTACATTTACTTCAACCCCTGTTATAGGTACAACGAGCATTACTACCTTTAATAATGATAATGCTGGTACAATACTAGGTACTCCAGTCGCTGTTAATCAGACCGGTAGTATAGTTGATCCAATTTTTTCTACAAATAATAATACTGGTAGTGTAGGTGCAGCGATAGTAGGAACGTGGAGTGGTAGTACTTTTGCACCTGTTACACCAGGTGCAGCTTCTTTTGATAATTCCGGTGACGGTACATTTGATCCATCTCAAGCGGACTTCTCTTCTCAACCACCATTACCACCAGTAAACATGTTAGGATAATTAATAATGAGTCAATCAGTAACAGATAATCCAGTCACATTTGATTATACCGGTAAAAACGGTTATAAGAGCACCATCACGTATTCATATATACCTGGTTACTCTTCAAGCATACAATTTACATTTAACCCTGTAGCTGGCGCTGTGCCTATTATAACACCACCGCCTGTTATTACTATTTTCCCTAATTTATTACCGGACGGGGTAGTGGGTTCTTCTTATACATCTACTACATTAGTAGCTAATGGTGGTATTGGTCCTTATACATATACAGTAAACAACACTCCCAACCAGGACACCCTAAACGGTATACCTGTATACTATATTAATACCGTTGCAAATACTGGCTCTATAGGTCAAGTCGGTTTTAAGACTAATTACGGTCCTACTAGAAACAAAGGTTTTTATTATCAAGACCCAGTTATAATTGTTGCCACTCCAAACGGTGGACATACATTTAATGGATGGACAGTATTAAATCAAGACGGCACACCTTTTGGTGATATTGATGTAAGTGTAACTAATCAGGTTAGCTTCTACATGCCACCGGATAATCTTACGGTGATAGCTAACTTTGATAGCAATACAAGCACAAATTCTGATTATGTATTGCCAGGTGGTTTACCTGCAGGATTAACTCTCAATGTAAATACTGGTGTACTTGCGGGTACACCTACTGTAGCTGGTCAATTTGCATTTACAGTTACAGCTGTTGATAATGGTAGTACAAATCAAAGTGTGTATGGTTACCAAACATACAACATAAGCATTAACCAAGCTAGCAAAACTTCTTCACCAGGCAACACACCCCCGTCTTTCCCTGCTCCTACAGCTGATGACAATCATTTTAAATTCATTAGAGGTATTTCATATGTTTCACCTAGTAGTGTAGGTCCAACTGGTTTAATTACTGATTTCCAAACTTTAGGGGTTGAATTCATAAACACAACCTCTCAACCTATAATTGCAAAGGTAGTAGACTTCTTCGGTGGTAACATACCAAAAGGTACAACATTTAATTTATATTCTTCTACAGGTACCATTTTAGCTTCTGCTTATTCAGCTGGTGATATCGCTAGCATGACTCTTTATTACACTCCAACCACCCCTATTCAAGTATTTACTTGTGAAGTGTATACTGACAATAATGGTATAGGTTGGCAAGCTATTACCACATTAAGTGCTACTGGTACTGGTCGTATTGTACAGGGTTCGAACAACACGTTTGTGTTCGGTCCTAATGTAGGTGGTAACGGGGCAGCACTCTATGCAGGTGGTAATGCAGATAATACATACATAAGAAGTGCAGACATTGTTAATATAACTGATAGCACCAACACTACAGTCAGCTTAGTAGAATCTTATAATAACTTTACATACAGACTACTCGGACAAGGTTTCTACAATCCATATTATGGTGCATTAGTTAATAATGCATTCACTTCACCACCATATGGTAATGAAATTGGCTTTGCACAAATTAGTCCAGCTGCTTCAGCAACAGATTACGGCAACTACATTAAAGACGTAGTAATAGAGTTTTCTGTAGCAGATGCATTAATACAATCTCCAACAGTACTAACTCTCTACAGTCCATATAATTTTGCATTTACTGGTCAAAGTGTTTGGGTACAAACAGTACCTCCTTTTTATTTAACTCCAGCTGGGTACAGTTATTATCAAATTAACTGGGGAGATGGCTTAGTAGAAACGTTCTCAAACACGGCTCCAACCTCTGCTTTCTTCTTTACCCACTCTTACACAACCCCTAGCGATACACCTTATACTGTAACGGTATCAGCGTATAATAGTAGTAACATATACCAGCAGTCCAGTACTTTATCTGCTCAGTTCTACATTCAAGACTCTTTCCCTGAAATTAGTTTATCTGATTATGCTAAGACTCGCAACATTGTACCTGTATTACCATACTCCTTAGAACAAGTTAAAGTAGGTTCTAATGAATGGACTATAGCAGATGTTGTAGATGCTTCATTACAAAAATTAGATATTAATTTTAATTACCTGAATACGATTGCAAAGAGAATTAAAAAGACTCCTCAATTTGAAGTTGTAGGGTGGCTAGAAGATTTCATAAAATACCCAACATGGAATACTCCATTTGCTGGTACTAACCAATTTACATCATTATCATCAGTTTATAACTTTGGTGTAGCTCCTGGTACAATTAGAGAATTTAGATCTTATAAATCTCCTTATAGTGCACCTGATTACTACAACTATATCAACTATGACATCTTAGGAACTCATAGTACTTTAGAAATTAGAAAAAACGATTTTACAAACACTTTAGTACTAACTCTAAGTTCTATTATACCTGGTTCAATAAGGTTTAAGACATACTCGGTGGACGTAAGCGGTACAGATCTTTATTTGTTAGCTTCTGAAACAACTAATGTAGTTACATCTGCTGTAAATTATGTTTCGCTGTATAAGTTTAATTTAGATTATGTAGGAGGTCAAGCTTACCTTGTTAATCAAATAGGGGGGTATCCTGGCGGTACTATGTTAAACAACTATGCTTTTGGTTCAGGTGAAACTGAAGCAGATATACCTACTGATATAAGAGTATACAACAACAAGGTGTACGTTGCAGATAAAAGTAATAGATGTGTAAAGGTTTACAACTCATCGTTAACATACCTCACCACAATCTATAATAATAATTTAATGCACAAGTATGATGTTAACCCATTTGACGTGGATAGGGTTAATAACAGAGTGTATATTTTTGGTACTCTTAAAAATCCAAATGCACCAGTAATTACTTCAGTTAGTACTTCTGCTGTAGACGTTAACACCACTCAGTACTCAGTTACGTGGAATCATGATGGTTTACGCCTTGCAAGCATATACGATAACAGGCCAGTCAACTTCAGAGTATATGGTCAGCCATATAACAGTACAAGCTATATACTCATAGATGCAATTTTAAACCCTATTATTACCACAAGTGATAATAAACTCACAACATATGTATTTAAGTCTACTACAAAGTATTCTAGTTTTAGAATAACGGCAGTAGGTAAAGATTATGGTTATGACTCAGATTTCAGTTCTCCGTTAGTAATACCTAATTTAACTTCATTCCCTTCTCCTTATTCGGTGTTTGTGTTCGATGAAGCAAGTAACAGTATAGGGGTACTACAAACTCCAGAGATACCACCTACTGCTAGTATAGTAAAACTGCTTATTGAGCCTTCAAGTGTATTCTTCTATGTCGTAACTGATTCTTACATTTATAAATACACTACAACTGGTCATTTTGTAAATCGTATCAATAACCCAAGTAGCGAAGCAGGTGCATTAAATGAACCAATTACAGATGCTTTCATTGATGATAGATTCTACTTCTACATTACTACAAAGTCTAGAGTGTTTAAGTTTATTGATATTCCTGATACGACAACGATTCTAAATGAAGACGCTATTACACCTTATTACTGGCCATTATCTTCCTACACAATAGGCCCAAATGAGTTAGTACAAGATTGGGTCTACAATAGATCATTAGATAAGGTTATTAATAATCATGAGTTATTTGCTAAGAGTATTAACGGCAAATACACACTTACTATTGATAAGAATAACAACTTCGTTTCATTTACTACTCGTCAACTTTCTGGTAATGAAGTGATTACATCTTTAAGTGCTACAGAAAGTAATTACATACATAGTAATGAAATAGTAAGCTCTGCAGTTGTTAACAGAGCACTTGAATATGTTTATAATATTCAGACTACACTTGCTTCTGCAATTGCTCCAGAAATAGTTACAATACCGCCTGCTGGTGGAGATAATGTACTAGGATTAGTAACTGCAGCTACAGCTAGTGCTTATACGTTCTATCAATACGTACAACCACAACCATACTTTATTACTCAACCTACAAGTACTTCTATTTTAGTAGGTAGTACAATTACATTGCTTGTATCTGCTTATACATACAGTGTTTTTGGTCAAGATGCTTTAACATATCAGTGGTATCAAAACAATACATTAATATCAGGTGCTTCAGCTTCTACATATACAATCTTAAGTGCTACATTAGCTGATGCTGGTAGTTACTATTGTACTATTGCAGATGATGTAACAACTGCACCAATTGCAAGTAACGTTGCTACAGTAGGTACAAGCCTTGGTACGTTGTTTAGCTTTGCTTCTGCTTCATTTACCGGTAACTTGTATAGTCCTCTCTACAATTACCAACTTGAATACGGTGCAACAGCGCGTTACGGTAATGACTACACTGCTTCCTTTAATCTATTAAACGCTACATTATCATCTAGCTTACAACTCACTTTACAACAGTACTACGGAGCTGACACAGGTAACTTTACAGTACCAGTATACGTCACCGTAAAGTGTGATAATTCAGTAATATATACATATAGTACTAGCGTGTCAAGTGTTGTTAACGTACCATTAAGCGGTTGTTTAACTACAGATAGTAGTACATTGTTCTCTGATGGTTATCCTGGAACTTATGCAGGTAAGTTTACAGTAGGTCTATCAATTGGTTCAAGTAGTACTTCTAATACAATTGTACCAATACTTTACGTTAAACCTTCACAAGGTGTACTGTACAAGGCTTCATTAACTAATGGTGCTTATTATGGTAATGCTACATATTATCCAAGCACCGGTTTTGAAGGCTCTCATGTTACAATATACAACATAACTGGTGCTCTATCTTATGCTGCTATTGCCAATAACAGTATGGGTGGTTACTTGGGAAGCAATTCTTATATCACTCATAACTGGAGTGTAGATGGTACAGCTAATAATAGCTCAGTTGTATACAACAAGACACCAGTAAGCACAACAAGCTCAACTATATCAGCTACCCGTGGTACTTCAGGTGAAACAGAATTTACCCTTACGTTTGATAGAATTATCGGTACTGCTCCTGCTACACCTACATACACCATTTCCACTCAACCAATTGTTATTGCAAAGGGTAGTGGTTACTTAACTGGTGGCGGTTCTTATCCAGCTGGTTCAATCGTTACTGTACGTGCAGTTGGTACATATTTAGACGCAAATGGTCCTACACCAGGTCGTACTGTAAGTCCAGTGCTTGTCACTGGTGCTGGTTGTTATGATGTAGGCAAGTACGCTTCAGCCACCACACGTCCATTTACTGCATACGGTGCAATCAATATTCAAACCGATCCAGACTCGCCTTCTGCTTCAATTATGACGTTATACGTCGACGGTAATAAGAATATACTAGCGTTCTTCTACACCAGTAGTTAAACAGTAAAGCCAGTCTTGTGATCAAACTTTACAAGACTGGTAGCTGCTTCTTTAATTTTGAAGACAGTCTCTTTATTGCCAAGATTACATTTAAACAAAGCAGTCTTATGTGCCTCGTAATGATCTTTTGCTATAACACTTATCTCTTTTAACAATATCTCTTCTGTTGTAATTTCGTCAACAAGCCCTAATACAGCAATATATTTGTTCATACTTTATATGTCATAAGATAGTGTTAATTTGGATTATACAATTATTTATAAACAATCTTAATAAATCTAGTAGAACTTTTAAAAAACTAGGTTATACTGTTGGGGTATTAAATTATCATGCAAAGCACAACTATATCAGAAAACGTGATTGTTAAAGACATCTATACCCGCACTCTTGGTAACGAGAGCGTTGAACAGCGTATGAATGCAGTGACCCGTCGTTTTAATCCAACAAAGTACCATGTACTTGGATTCTTAAATCGTTCGAGTCAAGTCATTCTACAACCTCGCTATTACAACGTTCGTGATAGTAAGGGCCGTTGGGCAAAGATTCGTCAGTCACGTTAATTAGAACAGCGAAGGGGCCTGGTATTTCGATAATATACTAGGCCCCTTTTTTTTCTACTATGGTAACTGTTAATTTTTTAGATATTGCATTTGAATGTAAAATGGCATCTTTTCAACAAGATGCAGTTAAAGCTTTATTATGTATCGAGAAAGATACAGTAATAGATGGTAAAACATTA
>Ga0208500_1000113_pt1 | contig 22504 bp, 24 predicted proteins | sample CryBogCBE17Sep08_FD_184568 | JGI IMG/M metagenome (GOLD analysis project Ga0208500, IMG submission 184568) | Freshwater microbial communities from Crystal Bog, Wisconsin, USA - CBE17Sep08 (SPAdes) | ecosystem: Environmental > Aquatic > Freshwater > Lake | place: Crystal Bog, Wisconsin, USA...
GTACAGCATACCATACTCATAGTATAGAAGATTTAAAATTAATAGACGGTAAAGCTATAAAAATATTAAGTGTACGTAAACCTGTAGAATCAGCACTTAGTCAGTGCGTATCATTGCATACTAATATTTGGCATTATTATCCGAGACATAGTGAACAAGAAAAAAAGATTGCACCATTTGAATTGGACTTTGATAAGTTTTTATTAGAATATAAAAGGTTAAAAGACTTTTACAAAAATATAAAAAGTCAAATAACTAAAGATACTATTATAATTGATTACGATTCCTTTAAACAAGATACTAATAACTTGTTTGGTATATTAAACATAAAACCATTTAACTTTTCAAACACAATAGACCCTGGCAACAAGTCTTTTAGAATGCCTCCTTTAAAAACTGAAGGTACACCTAAAGAGTGGTTTACGAATTGGAGTGATATACATCACTTAATCAACGATTTAGACAATTCGACGATTTAATTTGTTGAGATTTTTTGAGATTATAATATAAATATTATTGCTATGAATAAACTAACTAACTACAATCCTAGCACGTATCGTAATCCATTCTCACTCTTAGACACAGTCTTAGAGAGGGAATTTAACCATCCTTTCTTTTGGGGGGATGTTAGCCGTACAGGAGACACTGTTCGGTTTAAAGAGGGGGATGAACTTACCGTAGAGGTAGATCTTCCCGGTGTATCCAAAGATAAAACAAATGTTACTGTAGAAGGTAGAGTAGTAACGATTGAGGGTACTCGTAAAGTGATCCATAAAGGTGGCACTCAAGAGGAAACCTTTAGCCGTAGCTTTACTGTAGGTAATTCGTTTAATCTGGATAAAGCTAAAGCCGTACAACAAGACGGTGTTCTTACCTTAACGTTTCCAAAAAACAAAGTTGAGAATGGCGGTAAAAAAGTTATTGATGTTAATTAAAAAGTATATTAATAACTGACCGTGGGGGAAGAGAGATCTTCCCCCTTTTTATTGTAATTAATTTTTATGTTAAGAGATGATCTAGCTGTAATAGTCTGTTATTTCAATTGGTGTGATTATAAAAGACGAGAACAAAATTTTAACCGTTTTCATAGACAATTAGCTGCTTTAGGTATACCTGTTTATGGAGCCGAAGCTTCTCTTACTGGAGAATTTATTACTAAAGGTAACCCTAATTGGATACATATAAATGCAACGAGAAGAAACATATGTGTACAAGAAGAAGCTTTATTAAATGTAGCTGAAACAATTGTACCAGAAAAATATACAAAGATTGCTTGGATAGATAATGATATACAGTTTATGTCTTTAAACTGGTATGACAAAGCATCAATAGCATTAGACAAGTTAAATATTATACAGTTGTTTGAAGAGTGTTACTGGACTGATAGTAGAGGTAGACCAGTACTCGGTACCAAAGCTATGCTCAGTCTTGGCGAATTAACAGAAGAGTTAGTAGATACTCGTAAACCAATTATACCCGGTTATAATGCTGCACCTCAAACCGGGTTTGCATATGCTGCAAAAAGAGACTTATGGAAAAGCGGTGGCAAGCTATATCCGTATAATTTTTGGACTGGTGGTGACCGTGCTCAATTGTTCGGGGTTGTAAGTCCGGATCCCACACCTGCTTCATTACGTAATTCATACCTTACTAGTTTTCCAGACTTTAAACCTTATGTAGATTGGAAAAAGAAATTCTATAAATTTGCTCAAGGTAAAACCGGTTACATTAAAGGTACAGTTTATCACGAATATCACGGAGAGCTTTCCAATCGTGGATATGGTTCAGGCGAAAGGAGAAACACAGAACTTGGGCTAAATATGAAAGAGCATATTTTTATAAACGATAAAGGGTTGTTAGAATTTAAAACACCACCGTACGGATGGAGCGATTCAGTTGAAAGGTACTTTAAAGAGCGTAGAGAAGATGATTTTGAACTTGGAGATATTAAAGGTATAAATCCTAATGAATATTTCTAAATATATTATATGAAAAAGTTTGCATTAATATCTCTTCTATTTTTAACTAGCTGTACACTTGGTATAAAAACTCCAGACGCGTTTAGTAACAGCCCTACCACAGAAATAGGTAAAAAAGCAGTTGCTGTAGTTAAAGCTGAAGACAATCAAAAACAAGTTGATCAAGTAGCTGAAGCAAATAAAAAGGTTGAAGCTGCTCGTCAAGAAATGGAAGCAAAATATGCTGCATTTAGAAATGACTTACAAAAGGCTTATGACGACTTAAAGAAGAAGGATGACGAAAACTTTGCAAAAATCGGTGAATTGAATTACGGTGTGTATATGGTTACACAAGAGAAAAAGAAACAAGATATGAATACTCTTGTAGCTCATTTACGTGCTAAAGAAATAATGAACCGTACAGATAAGTTAACACCAGAACAAAAAGCTACTATTACAGCCGAGATTAATAAAGAAAAAGCTTTAACTATCGATCAGTTATACACCAAATATAACGGTGCTGTAGAATTAGCCGTGGTACAAAAACAAGCTTTAGATAATGCACAAGAAGTTATTGATCAAAAAGAAAAGGAAAAAGCTGCTATAAGAGAAGCTGAAAAAATTACTATAAACAGACTACAGGCTGAAAGAAACGCTGAATTAGATAAGATAAAGAAAGAAGCTGCTGATCAACTTGCTTTAGCTAAAGCTGCACAAAAAGCAGAAATGGTTGCATTAATTTTTAAAGCTTTACTAGGTGTTGGTATATTATTTCTTGTACTAGCTATTATCTTAAAGAGTATTTCTATGGGTATTGGTGCTATACTATCTTTAGCATTAGCCTATGTAGCCGCAACTGTAGAGATGTGGGTAGTAGGAGCTTCTCTAGGCGGTATTATATTATTAGCTATAATAATAGAAGTATTTAAAGCTAAGAAGAAGGCTGCGAAGGTGGCGCCACCGGCTGCTCCAGCTCAATAACTTCGTTAGTAACATTAACAGTTTTAGTCTTTACTTTACCTGTTAATTGTGCTATCATTTCTTCCCGGGTAGCTACTAATATATTAGTGTTACCCTGAGGTAAGTTTAAATAACCGTCATTCTTAAGACGCTGTATTTCTTTTTTGCCTTCAAGATCTAATTTTTTAAGATCTTTGTTGGCTTCTGCTTTTTTATTCTGTAAATGTATCTTATTAATGGTTTCAATAGCACCTGCACCGGCAGCTATAAGACTTGCCAGACTTGCCATTTGCTCTGGATCTCCTGTTGCAGAAACTACTTGTTGTAAATTTTTAACACTCTTAACACTTAGAGTGGCTAATTCCGCAGAGTTCTTTAATATAAAGTCTTGAATTTCTTGCTCTGTTTTAGGCACTTCAACTTTAACTTCTGCTTCTATATCTTTAGCATAATCTTTACCGACTAATTCTTTATCTTCAGAGTTTAATCCTGCAATAAACGAATCTATTTGATTTATTACGTTTTGGTTATCCGATGCTGTATTATCCGGTAAAGGCGGTTGATTCACAATAATATTTATGGCAAGCATTGATTTATCAATAATATACATTATACTACCTTATTATGTTTCCTGTTACTATTAAATTCGTAAAGACACACAAAGATGCTGTGTTACCAAAGTTTAATCACGCAGATCCCTACACAGGGGATTCTGGTTTAGATCTTACTGCAGTAGAACAAGTAGTTATACCTGCTCGTGGTAGTGCTGTTGTACCGGTAGGTCTTAAGTTAGGTTACATTACACCTGGTTACTGGATTCGTGTTGAAGGACGCTCTGGTGTAGGTTTTAAAAGAAGTATCTTTCCACATTTTGGTATTATCGATAACCCTTATAGAGGCGATATGGGTATTAAGCTATATAACTTTACAGGCGAGGATCAAGGCTTTAATGTAGGAGATAAAATTGCTCAACTTATTGTTTATCCTTTGATACAAGCTGATGTTGAATGGACTGACCAGGTAAGTGAAACTACCCGGGGCGAAAAAGGCTTTGGTTCATCTGATAAACCGGCAAAAGCTGATGAAGTGTATAATAAAAAAATGGGTGGAGTTACACCAACCGAAGTTGAAATAGTACCCGATCCAGACGGTGGCTTTTCAGTAAAACCAAAAAAGAAATAATGACAATTAACGAACAGTTAATGAATATATGGGTAGAAAAGTACCGGCCAACTAAACTGGCTGATATGGTTCTATCTGAGTCTTTACGTGCGTTCGTAGAAGAATGTAAGCGTAAAGACGAAATACCTAATATGTTGCTAGTAGGTAATGCTGGTACTGGAAAGACCACATTAGCGAAAGTGATTATAAATGAAATACTAGATGCACAGTACCTTTACATTAACGCAAGCGAAAAGAACGGTATCGATGAAGTCCGTACCTCTATTCTTACGTTTGCTCAAACTAAGAGCCTGGATGGCAAAATTAAGGTTATCTTTCTGGACGAGTTCGATAACTTTACTGATGCGGGTCAAAGAGCTCTGCGTAATGTTATGGAAGAGTACGCTGGTAATACCCGTTTTATCCTCACTGGCAACTATCTACATCGTATTATCCAACCGATTCAGTCTCGATGCCAAGTTTTCACTGATTTTACTCCTCCTATTGGAGAATATGCTAAACGAATAAGCTTTATTCTTCGTCAGGAAAAAATACAGGTAGGTAAAGAACAGATAGAAAAGATTAAAGAAGTTATTCGTTATCACTACCCGGATTTACGAAGAATCATTAACTATATACAACGTAGTGTTGTTGATGGTGTATTGTCTATTAGTAGCACGATTAATAACGAGGGATTCGCACAAGAGATCCTGGATAAAACCGTGAACAAAGAAGACTTAATGTCTGTACGTAAATTTGTTATAGAATCGGAACAAACCTTTGGAAATGACTATCCTAAGTTAATGAAAGATCTGTTTAATGCAGTGTATAAGAGCTCTATTTCGGAAGATAAAAAAAGACTTGCATTGCTGCAAGTCTCTGAATATTTGTATCGATCAGCTTTAGTAATGGATCAAGAGATTAACTTCTTCTCTTGTCTTATTGCTTTAGCTTCCGTGGTGTGAGTGTTTAGAAGCTTTAATAGTTGTATTTTTTGGATCACCGCCTGGTAAGAAAGGCTTATTAGGTACTTTTGCGCCTTTAAGCGGGCTTTCATATACGGGAGCTTCTTCTTCTTTTGGACACTTACATACATCTTTACCGCAAATAGGGCATACTTCTTCTTTTACAGGAAACTCTTTACCGCCTAAAGTAAATGTGTCTTTACCAGCTGCTTTAGCTTGTTGATCTGCATAATGCATTACACCGGCACCTTCATCTTCAACACCCGGTGTTTTACCGCGTAAACCGCGTGGCAACATACTGTCATCTTTATATGAACCATATCCACCAGGTACTGATGAATGTATATTACCCATTAAAGCTTTAATTTGCTCTGGAGTGGCTTGTCTAGCCATATAATATACCCAGGCTGGGGTACCGGCTGGTAAATAGTCTCCAGTTTGAGGTAAAGCGGTTTTGTTAGTGAGTATCGTTTCACCGTCTTGTACGTGAAATGTTTCCTCTACTTCACCGTCTTCAGATTGAATTGGAGGATTACCTGCTGATCGATCTCCACCATCTTGGGAACCACCACCACCGCTCATTGTACCGACATCTTCATTGAGAATACCTACATAAAGGCCTTCTAAAAGAGTTTGAGATTCATTAATATTTTTAACTTTATGCATTCCTTTTACCTTAGGTGGTTCTGCATCGTTGTATTCATTTGAATGATCGAGTTTAGTATTTTTTGTAGCTAACTCGTAATCACCTTTTGGAGCATAAGTCTGCTTTTTCATAGCTTTTGTTTGTTCATCAATTTCTTTAGCTTTGTAATTTTTGTTCTTAGAAGCTTCTTTAGGCTCTGTTACACGCTCTCTTGTGTCTTTTTGGCTATCTGGAACAGGAGGTAAATTACCTTCTAAATTGACTTCCTCTAAACAGTCAACAGGTATAGTAATTAAATTGTGCCAATAACCTGGTGCTGCTTCTTCAAAACAGTCTGCTAACTCAGCTGGAGCTGTACCAGCGCCTTCTGCACTATATCTTGCAGGAGACACGAAATTATGTAGTTTACTAACTCTAATATTGTTTTTAGAGCTTGCCATTTCTTTTAAGCGTTGCTGCACATTAGCAGCTAGATTTTTGAAGCTCTCGTTATTTTCAAAGCCGGCTTTTAGTTTTACGACATCTCCAGCTAAAAACCCACCACCGTTAGTAAAGCGATTATAGGACTCCTGGAACAAAGAGTTAAACTTACTGTTTTTCATATGATGATATTACTTACTCCCTCCCTAAGTATTTTACAATGCCATCATTAAGTTTTACAGGTTTACAGAAGGTATCCGTAGCTACTAACTATACTTACTCGGATTTGCACCTAGACTTTGCTAACCCTATTAATAAGGACGTGCAAGCAGATTACGATACTGCTGCTATTAAGAATTCAATATACGCTTTGTTTAATACTCTACCTGGCCAGAACTTATTAAATCCAACTTATGGATTAAACTTAGCTCAATACCTGTTTGAACCTATAAGCGAGTCAATAGGTAGGACTATAGGTAATGTAATAGTAGCAGGTTTAAATCAATACGAACCACGGATAACCATTCAAAACGTCAACATAACTCTAAACTACGACGAGCAAACCTATTACATTGACTTAAATATATTAATGCCGTATTTGAACAACAAGACTCTAAACATACCTGGAGCCTTAAACAAGACCGGATATACCCTTTCATAAGATGTCGACTACATACACAGATGCATCAGCTTTAAATATACAACCGAACGAGTATATTGCGTTTGATGCAACAAACCTTAGAGATTTTTTACGCAACCGTTTAACTCAAAGCGGGCAATTCACTGATCAGTATATTGAAGGTTCTAACCTTAATGCATTAAACAATGCAATAGCGTATGCTTTTCATACGTTTATGTTTTATCTGAATAAGACTTCTTCGGAAGCAATGTTCACTGAAGCTCAAATTTACGAAAATATTAATAGAGTGGTCAAGCTTATAAACTACTCACCAATCGGTAATCAGACCTCAACAGTAGTGTTTACTTGCTCTGCAACAAGTGATTTGAGTATCGGTTCTTATACAATACCTCGTTATACGTTCATAAGGATAAACAACTCTCCGTATACTTTTAATACAGACGTTACTTTTACTAAAACCCTTTCAACAGCTCAATACATTACTAGCGTTGGCAATCAAGCTATATTATATCAAGGCAAGTGGACGGAGTATCCGCTATATACTGCTCAGGGTAATGTAAATGAAACCGTATTTGTGGCACCAGGTAGTGCGGTTAATATAGACCATTTTAATATAGATGTATACGTAAAAGATGCTGGAACAGGTTTATGGTCTCAGTGGAGTCGTACCGAGTCCTTGTATCTTGAAAAGGCTACTGCTACGGCTTTTGAAGTTAGATATAACCAGAGTCGTAATTACGAAATAAAGTTTGGTGATGGTATTAGCGGTAAAAAATTAAATGCTAATGACATTGTAGCAGTATATTACCTACAAACTTTAGGTACAGCTGGTGAGATTGGGGCAGGAGCATTAAATAGTTTGCCTGCTGTAGTTTATAACACTACACAATGGAATTCAATAAGTCCGAATGTATTCAGTACTGATTTGCAGTATTTAAATGATGTCAATATAACATCTCTACAGTTTAATAACGATAACCCTTCTACTGCATACACAGAAGCAGAAAATGCAGATAGTATTCGTAACAACGCCCCCGCGGCTTTTAAGTCTCAATATAGATTAGTAACTGCCGATGATTATAAAAACTTTATAACAAGTACTTTCGGCAACATTATACAAGATGCTACTGTATACAGTAACAACGATTACGTTAATAATCACTTACGCTATCTTTACAATATCGGTTTAACTAAACCTAATCAAGACAATCGAGTACTTTATAATCAGGTAGCGTTTTCTACTTCTTGTAACTTTAATAACGTTTATATATACGTCCTACCCAAGTCTACTAATTCTAATGTAGTTAATTATATAAACTACTTAACTCCTACTCAAAAGTCTTTAATTACAAACGCTGCTATAAGCAAGAAGACTTTAACTTCAGATATTATAGTAATGGATCCAGTATATAAAGCTGTTACAGTCGGCTACGACGCAAGCAACAGTACTGATGTTAATACTATTATATCACAGTCAAGACTTGTAGTAACGTTGCAACGTAATGCTAAGATTTCAACACAGTTGCTACAAAACAAGATTACAGGTATTGTGCAGAACTTTTTTAACCCTACTAACTTAACTTTAGGTTATAATATTGATCTAGTTAATTTAACCGCTCAAATAGAGAGTATACAGGGTGTTGATCAGGTATACACTCAGCGCGTTGATACAGGAGATATAGTACAAGGTGTTTCTTTAGTAGTATGGAATCCTGCTTATCCTAATAATGATATAACAATTGCAAATAAGAATTATCAGTTATTACTGTTCCAGGCTTTATATTTTAATAATATAAATGATTTCTCAAATCGTATCGTAATTTCTGCTGATGTTTCTCAAGATACATCAGTCATTAACATTTAATAAATAATAATATGGCCGACATTAAAATCTCAGCATTACCAACACTTTCTCATACAGCAGCGGCTGCAACCGATCTTGTACCTATTGTAGATAATGCAAATCCTGGTGCTCAAGTTACTAGAGCTATAACACTTAGCGAGTTAACAAACTATTTAACAAACGTATTACCTCCTACCAACGTACAGCAGGGTTTTCAAAACATTATAGTACAAGGTAGTACTGCAGGAGCATATTATAAAAAATATTATACCTGTACAGATGCTGCGCCTTCTACTCCTCATATTTCTGATGGCTGGGGTCCAGGGCCTGTGGGTGGTAGTGCTGCACCTTGGTTAGACCACTATCCAACCGCCTCAGATAATGTCGGTAATTTTATTGTATGGTCAGTGACTGGTTTATTAAAAGCAGATAGTAGCACATTAGTAACTGGTACAGACTGGTCTGATCCGGTTAGAGAGACAAAAGGACAGGTGAATTGGTACAGCGGTACACAACCATCTGGTGGTTCGGTGCAAGCAGGTGATGTATGGTTTGATACTACCTCAGGTCATAACAATCAAGCTTATAGGTACAATGGTACAACCTGGGTCAATTTAAGTGTACCTTTTCTTAATTTAGATACTTCCGGTCACGCATTAGGTATTGTACAGGCAGATGGCACTACTGGTAATGTAGCTATTGTAGCCGATCAATTTGAAATTGTGGTACCAGGCTCCAGTACTCATAACCCTGGTGAAGCTTATACACCGTTTTCAATAACATATAACCCTGCAACTGGTAAAGACCAGGTTTATATTAACGATGCAGTTATACCTGATTTGGCTGCAGGTAAAATTACGACTGGTACTCTTACAGTAGCAATACAAACTAATGCTGCAGATTTACAGGCCGGTAAATTGTCAAACGGAATGACAATTTACAATGCTAATGATCCTTCGCGTACAATGCCAGTAACCTGTTACGCAAACATTGAAGATACGTCTACTGTAAACATTACTTCAGGGCCTGATCAACCTCACGGTCAAGAAAACTGGTACAGCAATGCTGTAAGTTTTGTAGGTTATCGTATTGGACCTACCGGGTTTATGGTTAACCGTTACGGTATGCCAAATGGCGCAATGGTATTTAATTATGTTTTTACTGCGTATGCGGACGGCACACCAACAGATTTAGCATCAGTTAATATTAATGTAATGTATCAAATTCTAGACAGTAGCGGTAATCCTGTTGCTTTACGTTCTGATCCTGAGTTCGGTTCAATTTATAGTAACCAGGTAAGATTCCCAATGGCTGATCTCGCTGCAGGTGGTAATTTACTACAACAAAGCGGTAGTATTGTGTTTCCGACTGCAACTGGTTGGCCAAACAACAACATTAACTTATTAGATGGCTACCATACAATTGTGTTTGGTTACAGAGTTGCTTCTAACGGGTACGCTAGACTGACTTATACAAATCTTGCTGTAAACGGTTGCAATATATAATGTATGTCGACATACATCAATACAGAAAACAGTAACGTATTAAATACGGAAGACAGTAACCGTTTAGTTACTGAAAGCTCTGTTCCTAATCCACCACCACCTCCAACAGCCCCTCCTGCTGTTACCAGCATAAGTCCTACAACTGGTAGTACTGCTGGTGGTACAGCTGTAACAATTACTGGTACTGGATTCTCAACTACTACAGCAGTTAATTTTGGTATAACGGCTGCAGTTTCTTATACGGTTAATAGCGATACTCAGATTATAGTCTACTCTCCAAGTCACGTAGCGGGTACAGTAGATGTAACAGTTACTAATAGTTACGGTACAAGCCCTACAAGCTCGGCTGATTTATTTACATATACCGCCCCAACTATACCTCTTTGCGATAAACCAGAAAGTAAGGTTTCAACTTATATAGGTGGTAACGGGTTTAATATAAAGCTAGGCGGCACCGCTTCAAATATTGTTACAGGTTACGCTTATGCAACACCAATATATTGTAGCATAAACATTGCTAATAATGTACAGCCCGCTACTATTTTAAATCAATTTTCTATATTTGTACAATACGGGGATGGTACAGAAGAAGAGATTACTCAGGTAACTAATAGTCTTTTATTAACTAACACTCACACATACAAATGGCCAGGTGAGTATGAAATTAAGGTTTCTGTTATACCTAAAAACGGATGCCCTATAGCAACATTTAGCCAGGTATTTTCTGTATACAATTATGTTACAGATAGTATGACCTGGGATTACACAAAGTGGCCGGAATTAACACCACAGCACTTAAGTTTAGGCGCTTTGTATCACGGTTTTCAATCTTGCCCTCCAGGTAATCTGTATAACCCTACACCATTAACTTTTAATTATACAGTATCTAACCTAGTAAGCAGCGATATAAACTTTAATTTTTATTCTCAGAATTCTTTGTCTCAACCCTGGGAAGCTATATCGAGCGATAACAATTATTCTCAATTAAGACCTCAATGGAGATTTACAGACCTATACGACAATAAAGTTAGCTCTATTTCAGCTACAACCATTACGCCTGTATATATAAAGTATACCTTTGATTCAAATAATAATTTAATTTATACCCGTACCACTGCAGTAGATGGTACCCTAGTAGGTTATACCGGTACTGTAGATTTTTACTATATAGATGACATACCAAGTTTAGGTTATACTAATGATTACACAGTACAAGCACCAGTACTGTGGGTAACGTACAACACAAGCGATATACCTAATTTACAAGACAAAAATGATGGTACATCACCAGGCTATTCTAATAGTTTAATATTCTTATCAGCTGGGTTTTATGTAAAAAATCTATCGGCAGATAATTTAAACGTGTCTTTAAACGGCGGTAATATAGAATTACCTAATATAATTTGGCCAGATACAGATAATAGATTCTTTGTAACAGTAAATGGACCAACTCTTTCTTCAGCAGACTTTAGCAATAAAGTACTACTAAATTACCCTATTACCACTACAACAGGTAATGCTTCTATTGCAACTAAAGTCATACCTGCTGCAGCAGCAACTATATATACCCCCACATTTACGTTTAGTAGGTATGACAGTGTTGGTAGAGATACAGGCGGTTATTATAAAAATATTTTAAGTACTTTACCATTATCTTCTGCATTACTTTCGAGTGGTAACTTATTAACCACAATAACATTAAGTACATCAAACTTTAAAACTATAATTGAACCACCACCAACAGCTGGTAATTTTTATTCGGTAGATTCAAGAAAGTCTTTAGCGATAACAAATCAATCGTTAACCGGGGTTGCGCTATCTGGTAGTTTTAATTTTAATATAAACAATTTTTATAAAAACTATTTTGTACGTAAAGTTAACGAAAACTTTAACTTAGGCGAACAGTTACAGTCATATCTTACTCAACCTTTTATAGCTGAGAATGCTAATTTTGTTAACTACCTCTCTGCTTTAGGTGGGGATAATGTTCATCCAGGTGAAAACTACGGCACTGTAGCATACGAAAGAATTGCTAACTTTGTACCTAATAATATGGATCCAGAGGTATGCGGTGTTAATAATTTATACTCGCTATCAGAATCTATAGATACTGAGTTTGATAACTATAACTTTACACCACCACCTGTACTAAAGAGACAGTTTGATCTGTATAGTGTATCTCACGAAAAACTTTGGGGTACAAGAGAACAATACGATACTAACTTTAATGCAGTAACAGATCATACTAATTTAGGCGTAACATTAACAGCTTATAATACTAATGCTACAGTTACTGCTGGTCAAAAAATAGTCTTAAATGATATAATACAATCTACTTTTTATGAATTAATAGAAGTACCTAGCATTAACTCTTATGCTAGTATTGTTGCAAATAATATGCAGGCTTATTTCCCGTCTGCAAGCTCTTTAACATTCCCGTTAACCTCTTATCCGTTAAGTTCATTTTTTGGTTGGGGACTAAAGACACCCGTACTATCCAGTTATAGATTCTATATCTACAATCCTGTTACATCCAATATACCTGTTGATGGTCTTATAGATTGGAATACACGTACTAATGGTTTATCTACTACTTTATCTGAGACAGTATCCTCTTTGAGTGCCTGGTATGCAGATGGTGGCATATTAGAGAACATTTATAGTTATTATATGTCGAAGGGACTTAACTTAATTGGAAGTAAATACTATAGACAATAATGAACTTTAAAACATACTACAACGAGTCTGTAGTTGATCAGACTTTAAAAAACCATCTTTCACATTTAGAAGATCTTGCTATTGAAGAAGGTAAAAGAGGTTTTGCAAAGTTTATTGAACAGGTGGATAATTTTACTTCTTATCTGGAAGGCTTTGAAAGTAAGACCACTGTCAATCTTAAAGTAGATGGTGCTCCAGCTTTATTCTGGGGCATTGATCCAAGACCGGAATATAATAATCAATTTTTTATTGCTACTAAAACAGTGTTCAGCAAGACTCCGAATTTAGTACATAGTGAACAAGAAGTTGAGACATTATATAAAGATGCACCTCCAGGTTTAAAAGAAGTACTTAAAACTGTGTTTCCTTACCTTAAGGAAGGTTATGACAACTCTGGTTTAATGTATCAAGGTGATTTACTTTTCTCTCCTTCACGTAAACCGGTAGTAAAAAATATTGAAGGTAAACAGTACTTAACGTTCCAACCGAATTTAATTTCATACGCTATACCAGTTGACCCGCAATCTGAATTATATAACCTAGCTTCAAAAGCACCAGTAGGTATAGTAATACACGCAGCATTTAACGTACAAGCAAACGGTAACGGGGTAACATCAAGTATGGCAAGTAGAGATGTAAGACGTGTTGTACAGAGCTTATCTCAGATTGGAGTATTTGCAGAAGGTTCAAATTATAAGACTCTTAATTTACAGTTAGACCCAAATCTTAAGAATACTATTAACGGTCTGTTAGAAGATGCTAAGATTAAAATAGGCAGTATAAACAATCAATTTGATATGGAGTATACTGGCAGTACATTTGCTAGCCAGTTAAGAGAGTACGCCAACTATATGGTACGTCACGGTGGCGGGTTGTTTAAAGCAGCTATTGCAGGAGAGCCATTTACTGTAGACAAGTACATACAAGGATTTACACAATTTATTAAAGGTAAAATAGCTAAAAAAGCTGCAGCGGGTAGTGACCGAGTAAAAGCAAATGCAGAAAAGAAAGTAGCTAATATAGTAAGTTACCTACAGCAAAATAAAGAATCATTAAACGGTCTAATAGGTGCTACATACGATATGATTCGTATTAAACTTATATTCCAGCAATTATTAGCTAATGCAGAAGGTAAACTAAACGGTATGAGATCTTTTATACCAGTAAAAGACGGTTACATTTCTGCTCCTGGAGAAGGGCACGTGCTTTATATAGGAGACACTCCTAATCAGGTAAAAATAGTAGACCGGTTAAACTTTAGTGCAAACAATTTCCTATACTCCGGTGAACGCGGTAGAACTGCTACAACTGTAACAGAAGATGGTCCTAGTACAGAACCTCGTTATAACATTGGATTTTTTGGTGGAGGCTTTAATCCTCCGCATATAGGACACTTTGAAGCAGCTAAAATAGCCGCTAAAGAGAATGACGATGTCTATATTATAGTTTCTAAGACTGAAAGAGATGCCGCTGGTATAACTCTAGAAAAGAAACTAGCAATATGGAATCTGTATAAACCTGTACTAGAGCAGTACAGGGCGCGTATAAACATTGTTGCTGCAGAAGTATCTCCGGTAAGAACTATATATGAGTATGTTGCTACTCTCAATGAGTCTCCAGACGCTCATATGGTAAACATTAATCTTTATTCTGACGCTGAAGATGCAGGTAGGTTTGATAATATGGCAAAATATGCCCAAAACCTAGGCAGCGTTAATATTAAACCAACACCTCGTATGGGTTCTGGTACAGAGTTCAGAGCACTACTAGCAGCAGGCGATATGCGTAGAGCATTCGCCTTAATGCCACAAGGTGTTGATAAGAATATGGTTTGGAACGTGCTTACTCGGTAGCACACTCTTTCATCACTTCTTCTAAGTGATGTAAAGCTTCTAGCACTGTCTCAGCATAAGGATGAGCAGATTCTGCCATCCAATTACCGGCGCACTCTTTAGCTAAACTAATATGCTTAGCAAGTTCGTGTACACGGGAAGGAGCTTTTTCTTCTAGACTTTCTCCACCAGCTGTACCTGCATAACCAGGCTGTGAACTTGTCATACCAGGACCAGAAGACCAGCACTCTTGCTTAATCTCTCCAGACTCTGTCCAGCACTCTGGTATTGGGCGGTCAGCGGATGGGTCCCAGCACTCTTCTTTAAACATTTCTTTACGCAATACTAAATGCGCACCCTCAGTTACTAACTGATACTTTTCTGAAAGTTGACTCTTTGTATAATCGTATTTCTTCATAAATTACATTGCTCCTTCTGCGCTACCGTTAGAACTCATTGTACGGGATTGTACATCTTCTCCAGAACCGTCTGGGGTTTCAAAGTCTTCATCCTTAACTGGTTCAATATCTGGTTCTGTTTCTTCTTTTAATTTTGCGAGCACATCCTGTAGCATATCAGCTGATTGAGTAACGTGCGTTACCATCCAAGCCATAACAGGGTGGTCAGGAGACATTTTTTCAAGTATTTCGTGCAACTGAGCTGCAACCTCTGCAGCCTGCTTTGCCTTAGTACGTGCCATTTCAACATTATGCTCTGTCTTGTGAGTACCATCAGAATTGATTTCTGTTTCTAAAGGATTCTCTTGTACTAGGGTATACTTCTCAGCAAGAAGTGTATAAATGTTACGTTTCATATGATATACTTACTTAATCCAAGTATTAAATATACTGGTTGATTTAACTTATATATACCTTATAATAAACAAACTATGGGAATGTACGATACGATAACAGTCAAAGATAAATTACCTTGGACAGATGAAATGTGGGAAGAGGGATTGCCTAATGCTTGTGAGTACTTTCAAACTAAAGACCTAGCAAGAGGGTTAGCTAACTACAAGATTGAGAATGGTAGACTGTTATTACAACAATCCGAAAAAGAATGGGAAGATCAAAACTATCACGGTAAACTTAGCTTCTATGATTATAAGCAAAACGATAAACCTGGCAACAATGATTGTTGGGTAGAGTTTACCGCTACACTTACCAAAGGTCAGGTTGATAAGATTGAAGTAACTAAATTTGAGAAAACCGATAATACCGAGCGTATCAAGAGCTGGGAAATACTAGCTGAAGAGTTAATACGAAATAACAATCGTTGGACAAACAAATACTTTAATCACACTAAACCAGTGCGTTGGTTTCGTAGATGGGTATGGTTCGAATTTTGGCACAGAGCAGGACAGTTCTGTGAAAAAATGCGCTGGCTGTGGTAACGGTATTACCCGTTAGCAAGTCTAGGCATTGAAGGTCCTTCAGTCGGTGGACCGTAACGATCTTCTACGATCTTCATATTACGAGCATAGATAATGGCCTGATTAGGATTCTTATTAACTGTTACACCCCCGTCGTGATAGATCGGAAAGTGGCCAGTCATTTTATTAGTACCAGCAATATGCTCTAGTGTCTGTTCGGGGACCTGATGTATAGTAAAGCCTGCATCAATAGCCCGCATACAGTAGTCAATATCTTCACCGCACCCTGGAGTAAATGTTTCATCGAGTAGTCCTATTTTATTTATTACTTCACGTTTAATGGCTGCACAGAAAAATAAGATCCAGGGCTTACCGCCTTGGTAGCGTTTAATCACTCCTGTAACCCCGGCTGTAGATGTTTTACCAAATGGTTCTGTTAAAATATCGTACCAGTTGTTACCCAAAAACACTGTATCGTTGTTTAGTAAAATAATTATATCGCCGGTAGCAGCTGACATACCCATATTAACTGCTTTAGGGTAACCAAGCGGTTGTGGCCAGTGTATAACGTGTATGGGTTTGTTTTTATAAGCACCCTGTATCAAGAAAGGAGTATTATCCGTGCAACCATTTGATACTACAATCACTTCTCCGAAAGAAAGGTCTACGGTATTAATGATACTATCAATACAGTTCTTTAATAAGTCCCAACGATTAAAAGTAGGTATAACAATAGAAAACTTCATATCGTTATTTAATCTAAATTATTAATAATGCTAGTTATGCGTAGTCTGAAGTTTGAGGCAATTTAGTCTCTTCAAATATCATATTGCCTCTTGGATTAAAGAGCTTTGCGCTGTGGCACTTTGCTTTCTTTAAAAATGTATGCGCTTCACCTAACGTCTCAAACTCGTGCTCAGTCCATTTTAAGACACCGTCAATCCAATCGTGGAGTCTGACTTTGTGCTTTTCCATAACGATTAAGCGTAATCGCTCTTTGGCGCCTTTTGGCTCACTACTTCGTGTACAACACTACCATCTGCATTTAAGATTTTAGCAGAATGAAAATCGTCGTTGTGTCTTAAGAATAGATCAGCATCATAGCGTCTGTTGAACTCGTGCTCAACCACGCTTAATACCCCATCAATCCATTTATGTAGTTTTACCTTATGTTTAGCCATTGAAGTGTTTGTTCCAAATGTTAGCGCTTTGATTAGTATATTTACGCAAATTATGTTGATTTACCCAGGTATTTAACTTAGGGAAGTTATACGTCTCACACAATGCATCCGATATACTGTCACTACTATTTGGATCAGCATTAAAGTACCCACAGCTCCAGGGTATCTCCTTAGTACCAACCAACGGTACACCCGCGCTAACTAAATCAGCTCCAACAATGTTAAACGTTTCCGAAAAATTACATTGCATACCGATATCCATTTGTCTACACACCTGAATGAACTGCTCCCTGGGTGCCCATTCGTGACAAATGAGTCGGTGACCGGATTCATAAAGCTGTTCAAACAATGCTCTTAAATTATGCACCACTGGTTCACCTTTCATTTCAGTGCGACCTAAGTTGACGTGAAAGTTTATCTTTTTACCGATACGTTCACCAAACTTGATAGCACCGAAAGCCTGTAACAAATGATTCTTTAAAGGCCTAATAGCTCCAAAGCAGCCAATGTTCACAGTATCGACCTTTTTGAGTATGCCTTTTGGTCTCCAATAATACTGCGGATAATAGTTAGGTAAATAGAAGACCCGTTTACTTACTTGCTCCTGAGTATATCCGTATTTAACACGTGCATACATTTGTATCTCGTTAAGCATACGTGGTGCATTAATGGCTAAAGATATTTGGGGATAACTAAGGTAATCCCCCGTCCAGTTCATTGCTATACCCTCACCTGCCATAAATGGCATTTCTGAATGGTATCTTATAATCCACTTTACCTTAGGGTGTAGTGGTACTAGTTCAGCAAACTTAGATGGTACTACCCACAGTGCCTCAATAATAACGTGAGTGGGCCTGTACTTGGTAACCAACCGATCAATGCAGTTGTTATCAATGGCAACCTCCATAGAAGCCTTAATACCCATTTCATTGAGCATATCAGCTACAAAGCTTGCAGAGTTAAAGAGCCCGGTGCTTAATCCCTTTGGATTATAGCCCGCTGGATTAAAGTCCTCTCGGCGTTTGAGGATAAAGAGAATATGTGTATCAGTAGCCACGGTAATAGAGAGAATAAAATTATTTATACTACCGGATGCAATAAGCTAGTTTATGATCTTATTAATTTACTCAGCCTCTTGTGTGGGAGCGCCTCTATCCCCTATTGAAATCTGGCCACCTGTAATACGATTTATCTGTAAGTACTTAGCTAGTTGCTTGCCAACAATAGGCACGAGCATATAGCTCTCAGAGTTCACCACATACAACCCACCACTCTTAGCTGGTGCAAAGCACTGTTCAATTGTACTGTCGTGTAATTCGGTACCGGGGTTAAAATAGTCCTGTATCTGTTCTTTATAAGTTTTTACGTTCTTGTAGGGTGAGGCCTCCACTCTTATCAAAAAGTAATCGAAGGCGGTTTTAGTTTCATTACCACCCTTGTTCTTGATAATGTCCCGGGCCTGAGCGTCAATGAGCTTTGCATTAGCATCCGAGGTATCGTACACCTGTTTAACTGCATTAGCGGTCTTAGTAAGGGGTAAGGTTTCTATTTCCTCTTTTAAGTATTTTTCGAACATAGCGCTAATGCCCTCTAAATCCGGAGTGTCCTTGCCTCTACGTCCATTGCTGCGTAAGGACTTGCTCGGTAGAGCAGCCGTGGAACGGGTAAAGTAATTTAGGGCAATGTCTAGCTTATTTTTAAAGTCGACTCCGAATTGGGCCTGCACCTCTATGGGCAATTGATTAAATGCCTGACATATAGGTATAATAGTATGCACGGCATTTAAAATGCGGTTTACTATTGGAGTACCAGCTGCCCCAATACGGGCCTCTTCAGAATAGTTGGTGTTTTTAACCTCGTACCCCTTATTATTATAGGATACGTCTATGCCTTTGGAGTTACCACCCAGTACCAATCCTTTTTCATTAACATATGCAATAAAGATATTAATATCTGCTAAAGCAGCATTACCGGCTTTATCGTCTGGGTTGTTCCTAACAAGCATTGCAGCTGTGGCGTACTCACCCTTACCCGTGCCTGTTTGGGTACCCTGGGCCTGGTCTTCTAAAGGAAACAATTGCAATTCTAAAGGGGACCACTTACCCTGAGTGGTATTACTAATAGCAGCAGGTTTAACAGGAGTAGGAGCCGCAACAGGTGCCGGTGGTGGTACAGCAGATTGGGGTTGGGGGTTTCTAGCAGCAATTTGCTTTTCTATGTTATCCCAATCTCCAGCTGTATCAGGATAGGCAGGAGGTGCCTCCTGTTGTAATATGGATTCGTAGAGAGCTTTAGTATCCGTAGTAGGCACAAACCCGCTTGGGTCTTCATACACCTGGACAATGCTCTTCTTAGTCGGGGTTAGTTTCACCCCGCGCAGCAATTTATCATATAATTCAGTTACCTTAGACACGCCTATACTTACTCCAACAGGCCGAAGGCTCCAACCCCCGCCGCAGGCGCCTCTCCCCCGGTTTATTTCCATATACTATAAAATCCTTCGGCTTTAGAGATTATTGTCCTTAATGACCTGATCAATCTCACCGGCCAGTATCTTCAGTTCGTTCCTACTCATATGACAGTTGTCGGGGAAGCGCTCAGGTTGTTGCCTCAACCAATCGGTATACTCAGCACATTCGGCTAGCATTTGGTTTAACCGGTCCTGTTCCCAATCCCATCCCTCCTTCTCCACTAAGTGCTTTGCTGAATAGTCTAGCATTCTAGCACTACATATAATGGGCATTTTACCAGGCAAGAACCTCTGGAACCAATCCTTAATGATGACGTGCTTACACTTAACCTCTAAACCTAAGGTGGACGACAAACCCTCAATAATGATAAGCGGCTTTCCTAAGTAGTTGCAGATACCGGACATTTCATCTAGAGCGATCTGCATTAAGAGCCTATTCATATCATCTAGGTGCCGTACTTTGGTGGCAGCATCCTCTACCAATAATCGCCAATAATCCCAGCTTGTGTTGGCGTTAGGTCTGGTGGACGTGTTGCCCGGGCCGTACCACCGGGACCCACCACCAAGAGGGTTATCAGCTGGTTCTTCCTTATAGTACCGTACATCGCGCAATGGTTCAGTCAATTTCCATATAATAATGTCCGGATTGGTGAAACACACTGAATTGTTGTTACCATTAAAGGGGTGACATAAGAAGAGGATCTTTTCGGCCTGATGCAGTGCCTGGAAGTTCGACCCGGCCGGTATACTAGCATTTAACATTGCATACCCCAGATCATCGAGGTATACCGTTAGCCCGGGATGCGAACACCCATAACTAACATTCGGGTTCACGTACCTCTGAGGCTTGTAGTCCTTGCGGTACCGGGTTTCATTAAAATTGGCCCGTCCCCATTCACCGAATCCATTACTGTCCCCCACCATTAAAATCTTCTTCATATATATAAATTTATCTTGTCCGCTACCATTTTCCCGACAATTCTATGTCCCTGTTCAGTTAAATGTATCCCGGGCCCATCTTCCCAGTTTCCTTCCTTAGAGGATATGTCCGTTAAATCTATAACCCTATCCTCGTTAATACCCTTTAGATACCATTCATTGTAACGGTTACGTATAAAAAATACCTTATTAAATCCTCGTTGTTCTAACAGCGCCGTTAACATTGTGTGCTGCACCCTCCACATATCTACACTATACGGAGTACATAAATGCTCGGTGCCCCAGAGCCTAGTGAACTCATAATCTGGTTCTCCCTGGTCCAAAGCCATATGAGCCTGAGACTTCAACGTCATCATTCGTCCACCGGCATAGTCCTCCGGCGCTATAACGCTTGGGTGCTGGGTCCAGCACTCCATACGCACCACCTCTGTGTATTGTATCCCTACAACATTCTGCGGCTGTACCTCTCCGTTTAGTATGGCATTTACTAGCACTCTCCATATCCTGGTGTTACTCCCACCTGGTCTAGCTAAATGCAAGTACCCAAGCCCACACTCCCTCGCCGCCACCAACCCGTACGGTATCTTGGCCTCGGGCTTATCATTGAGCGGGGCATACTCACCTTGCCCACTAAACGAACACCCGCACATTACTAGTTTGTTAGGCATAATGACTATTTATACGGATATATCAAAAAACCCTTATATGTAATTTGGCCTAAAAAAAATTGCGCGAAAAAAATTCCGGAACCGGCTTTCTCGAAGAGGGGGCTTATATGGTTTTTGACTTAAAAAAATTGCGGGGAATTTGGAATGCACAGGCCTCACCACCTGAGTGCAAGCTCTATATTTAACCAATTTCTGCGCTTAGGTGGTTATTTTGCTTGTGTATTATTCTCCTTTGTATATATTGTACGTGGCTCTTTCTACACCAGCCTCTTCCATCATACGGTGGTACTCTTCTTTAGACATTCTACCGAGTGCTACTCCTTCATTGAGTATGGCTCTCATAGCGCTATCGGCATCCCCGTCGCGTGGTACAATCAATCCACTCTTCACCTTAGCTGGTGTGGTGGTAGTAGCAGGAGTGGTAGAGGTAGTAGTACGCTTAGCGCCTCTACTCACATACGCCTTTTGAAAGGCCTCTAATGATCCATACTCTTTGATCTTAGCATCAATGATTGATTGGTTCGACCATTTCACTGTCTTACCGGTTACATTGCAGGTTAGTATAATGCTCATAATATTGTTTCCTTATTGTTTATAATAATGGATGCTTTATTGATTAATGGCAACTGTTAAATGATTTCTTTTTCAATCTTATTCAATAGTCTAATGATTTCATCAAACTTCTCTTCTAGGGACATATCTTTAATGTTCTTGTTCATAATACTATAATGGGTACTTTAATAATGTTGTGCAACTGTTTAATTCAATTCTTTCCAGTTAGTTTTAATTGAATATGTTCCATTAGTTCTCTCAATATCAGTTCATATGATTGCTTGTGACCGGTAACATATGCTTGTCTGGCCTGGATTAAGAGTACTTGCTGCTCCATTGTATTCACAAGTGATACAGGTACATTGTGGGCTGTTATGCTTGATAGCTGGTCGTGAAGGTGCATCAAGCTTTCGTCAAATCTATTGATCATATTAGTAATGGTCTTTATGTCTTACATCATTTACATTATCTGTTGTACAATCATATGTAGATGTATTTTCATATGATATGGTGACAGGATTACCTTCTTTAATATTGGTAATGTGATTGACTTGTTGAATGACAGCATCTACCAAGCCATCAGCTTCTATGATTTCATTAGCCAGGTCATATGACTCAGCTGTGCAATATACTGTATCACTTGCTGTAAAGATAATGTAGGTTTGTTTTAG
>Ga0208500_1000123_pt1 | contig 20979 bp, 37 predicted proteins | sample CryBogCBE17Sep08_FD_184568 | JGI IMG/M metagenome (GOLD analysis project Ga0208500, IMG submission 184568) | Freshwater microbial communities from Crystal Bog, Wisconsin, USA - CBE17Sep08 (SPAdes) | ecosystem: Environmental > Aquatic > Freshwater > Lake | place: Crystal Bog, Wisconsin, USA...
GTCCATGATTAACTCCTTTTAAAGATTTAATCATATCCTTTTCTAATTAATCTGTCAACCTAAAGAATCAGCGGAAGAAACCTCCCGAAAGTATCCACCCAGCATCCTTCTGCCTTCCAACCAATAGCGCATCCGCATAAGTCGAAACAATCGCTGGATTCATGTTTGTGCGCTTAACGGTAGACTTTCCTTGAGCAGCGAACTTTGTAATCATCGCTATTTGCGTTGGGCTTGCCTTACCGTACATTGGCATTAGGCGCTCTGCTAAACACCATCTGAGAGCCATTGAATAGCCTTGGGGTAGGTTTATCGTGTCGTTTATTGAGACAAATTGTTGGAATATCTGGTCTACGAAAATGTGCATCTCACCTTGTGACGGGTTAGGCCAAAGGTAGATATTTCCCAAAGTTTCGGTTGGCTCGTAGTAAACCGCTTTAGGCCAAGGGCCGTTTAACGTCTTTAAACCAATCATTTCGTATTGCTCTAAATTCAGAACAGATACGGGATAGTCGAGTCCACCGCCAGTTATCGCTTGACCGTTTGAAGTAGTGTTTACCCTTACAAACGCAGACCTTAATCCTAAAGGGCGTTGATAATAACTGTTGATTGTTCTGGACGTTACAGTCTGGCTAATGTTGAGTAAGTAAGTACCCGCTTCGTTAACCTGACCGCCTGCGCCTGTCAGCATTTGCTGAATCTTAGTACCTGAGGTTATTCCGCTACCCGACAAGGTTTGACCGATTGAAATACCGCCAGAGGTTAACTGGGTTACTGTGAGGATATTTCCGGTGATCGAGCCTGTGAAAACTGCGCCAATTTGACCGCCTGGGCCAATTGTGTACTGGGTTTGTCCTTGAGTAACTGGAAATATGATCTCGTTTTTGTAGAAGACCATCATGTCTTCGTTAGACCATTGGTCGAGCATATCCTGAAGCATATCGAAAGCATCTTGAGCTGCTTCCGGAGTCGGTGTCTCCCCAGCCTCCAAAGCTCCAATGTCTTTAAGTGCTCTAGATATTATGTCTACGGCCTGGGTCATGGGTCACCTTATATATTTGGCGTGAAAACTTGTGGTTTCCAAGGAGGAACAATAGATTTCGACTTGTCTAAAAGCGCCAATTGCTCCTCTAGCCTAGATTTTATTACACAAACGCCATCTTTCATAGCATCATTTTCGATCCATTGAGCCACCATTTCTTCGGTGACTTGCGCTAGTGGAGTCTTATTCTCTGGGTCTTTAAAGTACCAATTACCTTCGGTTTCTACCGTATTTGTGTCATCCGATAGGCTTAAATGGTATTTAGCATGGGTAATTACTTCGTTTTCAGCGCTTAGTTCTAATATTTGCCATTTGTAGTTCATATTTACCCCACCCTGTACCATGTAGTATTTGAAGATTTATACATAAAAAGCGCAAAACCACCAACAGTAAAAGCAGACAAAGCATTTAATAATGTTTGACCAGTATTTGCGCTCATAGTTAAAGCCGTGATAATTTGAGTTGAAGCAACCCTGACTTGCATACCATCTGTAGGTGAAGCAGGCATTGTTATAGTGCCAGTTGCTAAAGTTCCAGACGGGGCAAAAATAGTTAAAGGGGCAGTTAATGTATAACTAAACCCTGTTGATGGGGTTTGATAATCATAAGGGCCACATGAACCTTGTGTCCCGTCAAGTACCATTGTCATATTTAAAGTGCGTTAGCAGTTATTGCCGTTTGGATAGGCGCTAGTGCCTCTACCAATTGGGCGGTTGTTGTGGATGCCGTAATTGCAGACCTAGCCGTAGCCAAAGCCGTAGCCCAATCTGCATCAGACATTACATTTGTTAACCCAGCACCTACCTTTGAAGTCCTATGCGAAGATTCTGTATAGGCTATCTGGTTTAACGCTTTGGTTTGATGTGCTATGGCAGTAGGAATATCTACAGTTACCGTTGTGCCGTTTAGTTTCCATGAGTCAAAAAACTGTGCATCTGTACCTTGGGGCAAAGTAGAGTCATCCACAATAATTGCACCGGCAGGGCAGTCTTTGGTCAGTACCGTCTGAATATCGAGTTCGCCTGTGGGTACGCATACTGAGACATTTCCGCTTGTGTTTGTGTATATGATTACTTGCATTTTTATTCCTTAATTTCCAAAGATTACTACGTTAGCCGATTTAAGATCATAAGAAACGTCACGTCTACATAATAAACGTAATGCGGATGTTGTTTTTGTTGTTGGTGCTGTACCCATTGTTCCTCCAACGCCAACATAAGGGCCAAATTGATAAGCAGAACCTTGATCTGCAATTACCGAACAAGTTGTTGCAACAGCGTAATTTGCGTCTGTCAGAGTAGAAGTAAAATTTAAAGTGTAATCTCCTGTCCCGTTTTTTGTGACAGAACTTACGTTGTAATTTGCGTTTGGAGTAATTGGAGTTGATGCTGTGCCATCAAAATTTACCCAAGCCAAAGCATTAGTCGTAACCCCGTTACTTTGAAGTTTTACTATCCCACTACCATCAGATGACATCTGAAGATTGTTTGTAGTGGATGCGTTTATTGTGCAAGTCATTGTTAGTCCTTAGCGAAAAATTGCAACACCAACAATAGGGCTATCTTCTGCACTACCTGTGCCTGCTGTATTTACTACCTGAACAGATGTTGTTAATAAAGAAATTGGATTTAACGATCTTGCAGAAGAATTAGAAGAAATTGAACCTCCTTGAGTCATTCCAACCGCAGAATAATTTACATCAATCATTGCATTTGTAAAATTAATTGTGTAATTGCCTGTACTGTTATATGTGACAGAACTTACGTTAAAACTTGCACGAATTGATTGTGTTGATGTTCCTTTGTAATTTACCCAAGCCCGACACAGCGTACCTATCTGAGTACCCGACCCATCCTGAAACTGAGTAGGTGTACCCGTTGTACTGGATTGGATTGTGTCTATTGCTAATGTGCCGTATGTCATATTTATCCTACAAAACAACCCAGCGAGAACCGCTAGATATCGTAACGGTTACACCGCTTGCTATGCTTACTGGCCCAGCAGACATTGCGCTGTCACCACTTGGGATTGTATAGTTTGCGCTTACCGTTTTTGAGTTAACCACAATTCCGTTACTGGCTATAAGTTCCGCACCCGTTACTGTTCCCGATGCGTTTACCGCTACGGTTGACAATGTGCCTGTGCTTGGTACAAAACTAAACTTAGTTGAACTTGTCGTTTCACCCGTAATCGTTCCGCTTGTTGCTGTTGTCAGCGTAGGGTAATAAGTAGAACCAGACGAAGTGTTGTCCGTTATCGTTAACCCTGCGGTAACTGTTGTCCAAGTCGGCACAGCACCAGAACCGCCAGATGTTAATACTTGACCTGAAGTACCGTAAGAACCGTTTACAGCCAATGCGCCAGATGTATTGATAGTCATCGCATCTGTTGCGCTACTACCAATTACAAAGTGAATCGAATTAGACCCGTAAGTACCAATTGCTAAGTCAGTCGAGGCAGATGCTAAGTAAACATACCCAGCAGCACTAAATGCCCCACTTCCGCTAAACCCAGATGAATTAATACCAAATTCACCAAAGTTTGTAGTGGATGTGGCGTTATTATTGGATACGTTAAAGTTTGTAGATGCTGTAGCCCCAGAATTGGTGTTTTGTAGCACCATCTGGTTGTAAGCATTAACATTAGACTGAAACGATGCCAGAATATTGGTATCTGAATACCCAAGCGTTCCGTAACTAAAAGCACCCGTAGTGGCAGATGCGGTTGTGGATGCTGTAGCTATAACATTTCCACCGCTAAGTATCGTAGAACTAAAAGTCCCTGTACTCGGCACATACTGAAGTTTTGTAGAACTCGTGTCAATCGTTGTAGCCGTTCCGCTTGTTGCGGTCAAGAAAGCAGGGTAAAAAGTACTAGAACTTGTGGTCTGGTCAGAAATAGTGACCGAAGCGCTTGGTGTTGTCCATGTCGGTGCGCTAGAACCATTTGAAGTTAAATATTGCCCTGTCGTTCCGTTTGCTAAGAATACGGTTGTATTTGCGCCAGATTGATAGGGTATTTGACTGGCTGCGCCACCCGCCAAGTTTGTAGCCGTACCAACCGATAAACTAGACTGTGCCGTGTATTGTGGGGCGCTTGACCCAGCGGTTAAAACATAACCTGAAGTGCCTAGAGCCAAGAATCCCGTTGTATTCACAGCGGTTTGATACGGGACAGACCCAGTTGCGCCACCGCTTATGTTCGTTGCTGCCCCAACCGTTAGGCTTGATGTAGCCACCCAAATAGGCGCTGCTATTGACCCAAGAGTCATTAACAATGAACCTGAAGTGCCTGGCGATAAAAAAGCCGTTGTCGCTGAAGCACTTTGGTAAGGCAAAGAATATTGAGTTGTGCCAGATAAATTAGTGGCAGTCGTTGCAGTCGCAGCGTTTCCACCAATACTTAACCCTGAAGCCGTACCCGTGATGTTAGTCCCTACAAGGGCGCTAGGAGTGCCTAAATTGGGCGTTACGAGCGTTGGGCTTGTAGCCAATACTACGTTGCCAGAACCCGTTGTTGATGCGCTAGAAGCTGATGTCGCTTGTCCTTGGGCGTTAAATGTAACACTTGCCAATGTATAAGAACCCGCAGTTACCGCAGTATTAGCTAAAGCGATAGTTACCGCAGATGAGCCGTTGTAACTCGTACCTGAAAGCCCTGTGCCAATCGTTAACGCATTGGGCGCTACCGCAGTAATCGTACCCGATGCCCCCAAAGCGATAGAAGTGCCGTTTACCGTGATACTGGAGTTTGTCAACCCAGAATTAGGAATTGTTGCGTTGATTTGACTTGGCGCAATAGAAATTGTCGCATTGCTTGCCGATGTCAATTGACCTTGAGCATTAACCGTGTAAGTTGGAACGGTGGAGGCAGAGCCATAAGACCCAGCAGTTACGCCCGTGTTTGTGATACTAAACTGATAGGCTGATAGGGTTAACCCTGTGCCTGCTGTATATACAGATGAATTGCTAAACTGGCTAAACGTAATTGCAGTTACACCTAGAGTTCCACTTGTGGGGCTTGTACATACCCAAGCTGAACCAGATTGCCCACCGTTTTCAACGAATAAAAACGCAGAAACCAGTTCAGCGTAAGTATTTGCATCGCTAGACCGTGACCAAGTGCTTGCCGAGGCTACATAAATGCCGTTATTAGCTTGAGTTGTTTGATTCTTTACTAAAACCCTGTCCCCAGCTAAGGTCGTATACCCGTCAATCGTCTGTAATCCGCTTAAAGTGATGTTTACAGTCGTTGCGACTTGCGCTGGTTGCTTAAATGCCAAGCCCTGAGCGATGGCATCCACATAAGATTTATTGACGATGTCGGTAGGATTTACAGCCGTTGTGCTGATCGAGCCTGTTGTCGTGCTGATATTGGTAAAAACCCCACTAGAGGGCGTTACAAGACCGATTGTTGTACTGTTAATCGTACTGTTTGTGATGTTTAATCCGCTTTGGGAAGGATTAAGAGTTGCGTAGAAAGGTTGCCCCTGACCTATGAAAGTATTAAAACTTCCGTCCAAATTAAAATATGCCTGAACGGGCAGTAAATTCTGATCTGAGGTAAGGTTAGGGGCACTCATTAAAATGGTATCGCAGTAAAGATTAAGGTATCACCAGCAGACATATTTGCAGCTAAACCCGTAGTTATTGAATAACTATTAATTGTCGCTGAAGTGGTCGTATACGCTGTTTGTTGTAAAAACAAAGTCGTACCGCTAGTGATATCGTAACCTTGAACCAACCACCCATTTGGCGCAGCAGGAAACGTTAAAGCTCCCGTATTTGCTGCCGTGTTACCCATAATCACCCTGAAAACGTTTGCTTGATTTCCCAAAACTTGAGAACCAGCTCCCCCAAATCCAGAAGCAATTGTTGGTATAGAGTCATAAGTCAAAACAGCTACTGTGTTAACTGTAGTTGTGGATGCTACTTGATTAGTATTAGACATTATGATTGATCTGCCATTGGAGTTACATAAACAGTCGCTGTGCTTGTTCCGCAAATAGCGCTTACTGCAAAACCATTAGGTGGTACAGCAATAACCATAGGGGATGACATCGAAATGCCAAGCATAACAACCTGTTGTGGAGTTCCAGAAACAGGCATAACTGGAGTTCCTGGGGTTACTGAGTTCAAAGCGTTAGACTCTGAAATCGTAATTGCCACAGGGTTTGCGGATGTGTTCAGAAAACCGCAAAAATTGATTTGATCGTTACCCGTTGGGGTGACAGTCAAAGCAGTTGATGCAGTTGTCGATACCGCTATCGCATAAGATGGGCCAACTGGCCTAAATACGCTTGTATTTGCCATTATGCTGCGTTCGTAGACTGTGGAGCGCCTTCAATGCGTACCACTTGGAACTGATAAACACCAGCAGCCGGAGTAATAGCAGTAGCAGCGCCTGAAGTGTTCTGGAACTGAACTGTTAAAACATTGGCAGTTGCAACATCTACGTTACTTACGATTACGTTGGAAGTTTGATTTCCTTGGTATTGTTGTAAAGAAACGATGTCAGTTGTCTGCAAACCAGAAATTGCAAAGGTTTGTAAAGACTGAGTTGCTGATGTTGTTAGCGCAGCGGGAGTGATGCTAGGCGCAATGTAAAAGGTTTCGTGAGCATTGCCACGGGCAATAGTGGTAGAGGGCATGATTTTTCCTTTGAAAAACTTAATTAATTGTACCGATAAAAACAGAAAAAGCCACCCCTTTTGAGGGTGACTTTCCCCAGTTTTAGCTTAGATTAGCTGAAATCGTAGCCATAAACATATACGTCACCTGTACCAGTTGCGCCAGAAGCGACTGTTACGTCAGCGTACAGAGTTTGACCAGCCAGAGCTGTTGAAGTCGAACTTGCATCAAGGTAAGCAGTTCCAAGAGGAGCTGAAGACAAAGCTGCGAGTTGGGCTGTGGTCAAAGCACCGAACAAACTGGATGGTGAACCTACGTTTGTAGTTGTGATTCCCAAGGCAGTAGTTGTGCTTAATGTAACCGCAGCGCCTGCGTTGTTTACGTTAGTCACAATCAACTCTTTAGGCAAATATGCTGTGGAGTTGTTTACTGGAATGGGTGTAAATGCGACAGCATTTAAGTTAACGCCTTTAGCCACACCAATCAAGCGAAGTGTTTGGTTTGTGGTGACGTTACTTGGATGTGCCGATACTGTGGTTGCTGGTCCTGGATTACTCATTTTGTGTTTCCTTTAAATAAGTTTAGGCTGCAATACGGCAAGAGAGTTCAGGGTAGAGCGGAGCCCAACCATATAGAACGTCTAGACGAGTCGGTATTGAATCGTTGTTAATGGTGTATTGGCGAACCACACGCATAGACAATCCGATCTCTTTATCGGAAGCACGTCCAGCAAAATGGACACCTTCAGGCAGTTCTAGATCGGCTACTGCCAATGTGAACGCATTGCGGTGCATCATGATGTTTTGTGGTGACAAAGTACCTGTGTTGTTGAATGGTGTTACAACAGCAGTAGTAGATGTAGAACCGATCACGATTGTGTTCTGGAACTGACCACCAACGATGATAGCTGGGCTAACTACGATGTTTGTTGCAGTTGTACCTACTGTTGTAGTAGATTGAACAACAAAGTTACGGAGCTTACCTGAACCATACGCTTGACGGTTTTGTGGGTTAGTTGCATACAAACCAGCGATCTGGATAACGTCACCAGCGTTCAGCGTAGCTGTGCTTGATGCGGTATTCAATTGGATCGTTGAGTATTGTGCCCAACCGCTTGTCAAGTAACCAACAGCTGCTGTTGTGTTAGCTTGCAAATTTACACCAGAGTATGAACCAAAGGTTTGTGCAACCACGTTTTGGTCTAATTTCCAGTTAACACCAGCAGAGTCACGACCCATCAAACCTTTGCGGTACTGCTCACCGATGGCTTCTTGGGGAACGAAAAGTCCCTTGAGAGAGTCAACGATTGTTGCAGTTGTAAAAGGCTCAACGATACATGATCTACGACCGTCTCTTGGTGCGCCTTCAGAGTCAAGATAAGCACCAGCTGTTAAGAAAGTGATTAATCCAGTTGGAGGTGTACCAGCAACGCCAACGATGTTAGCAGTTTGCAGAGCAGCAGTTGTCAAACCGTCACGGTCAATCTTGTTAGCTATTGCAGCACATTCTGTTACTTTCGGCTTTCGCCTACTGACCACTTTCATGGCGGGGTTGGTTCTTCGACCTACCCTCAGCGACTTCTTTAGTTATATCGCTGTTCAGACTATCGCATCCCTATCGGGTCTTCTCACTTAGTCGTTCACGGTGGCTTTCGCCTTCCGCCCTGTCGCCCACTTCTGGGCTTCCAAGTCAATCAGAGAAGATTTTCCTAATTCTTAATGAACTAGGCCGCTACTGTTAACGGCTGGCTTCAATACACGGTCAGAGAACATATCAAGGCTTAATGCTAAGTCTTGAGTTGTAAACTGTGTGTCTACGTGGAACTGAGTACTTAACGTGACTGGTCATTTTGTTACTCCTACCTTTCGGTAGTGGTGAAATCGCTTCGGATTTCACTCTAGGTCTTCTTTTGTTATAACCTAGTTCAGACTATCGCATCGGTTTTCACCGCCTTCCCACTTAGTCGTTCAGGCTGCACACCTTTCGGTTGCTTGCCCCTTGTTAACCGCTTCCGGCACTCCAAGTCAATCAGGGATGGTTTTCTATCTGCTTAATGCAAATAGCCGCACAAGTTTACGGATGTCTCGTTAAAGTCTTCAACGTTCAAAGCAGGGCCAGTTGTTCCGATAAAACGACCAGGTCTACGGACGTTCACGGTGTTACCGATCTTAGCTCCGACAACCGCAAATTGGTCGTCATAGTTACGGTCTACTTCACTTGTGAAAGTAAGTTCGTTCTCCAAGACCATCAAAGCTTCGTTGGTGATCTTAGAAATCGTAAGTAAATTATTACTCATTTCATTTCCTTAAAAAAGATTGTGTTACCTAATCTTTCCTGCTCGTCTGAGTTCTTTCCATTGAGCTGGTGTACCTGTAAACTCCCCATCAGAAGTTAACGGTACGTCAACGTTAGTACCCCCACGAATCGGATTGATAGGCGCTGGAGCATTGCTCTTTCGCACGACAGGCTTAACTTCGGGGGCTTTTTCAAACCCAGCCTCTATCCTTCCAATCTCTCTTAATGCGCTGACCACAGACAATTTGTTGATCTTCTCGGCTATTTCAGGATTCTCTGCCAGATGGTAAAGAATCTTTGGCCCGACATCGCTCTCAAGGATTGCATCTCTCACTTGATCCGATACCGTTACATCCGAAGATGCAACCATAGCTTCGTAATCAGGCAGTTCAGTCTTTGCAGACTCTAATTTAGACTTCCATGCTTCGGTCAGCTTTTGGCGTTCCTCACTTGCTCGTCTTTCTGCCTCAATCTTGTCTCTGTTTTTCAGCGCATTATCAGCAGCGTATTTAGCCAATGCCCTTGCATATTCAAAAGCATCAGTAAACTCACTTGGCTGTGGCTCTCGGTCTGGGTCTTCCACCTTCGCAGGCTGACTACCTTTTTCTAAAGCCGTTAAACGATCTTCAAGTTCCCTTGCTCTTTGGCGCTCCCTTTCAGCTTCCTGACGGGCTTGCTCCCTTTGCTTGGTTAACTCTGAAAACCGCTTTTCGAGTTTCGGATTCGGCTTTTTTTCCGTTTCCTCTGTCGGTTTGGCTTCTTCTGCTTCTGGTTCACTCTGCTGAGTTTCTGCAACTGGCTCGGGAGTTTCCTCAACCGCCACAGTTTCAGGCTCGTTAGCTAAACCTAACTTTTGAGCATAAAAATCGCCACTATTTTCACTCGTCACAACGGACGATGCTTCTTTCTCTGACATAGGTTTCCCTAAGAATTAACCTCGTCTACCTGACGAGTAAGGTTTTGGGCTTTGCCCGAAATCATTTTTGCTTGTTATTTAAATCATTTAAAGCAGTTTCAATAGCTTGTTTTCTACCTATTTCTGATTTTAATTTTTCAAATTTTGGATGTGTTTGCGCTCTTTCATATTGCTCTTTGTTGTATTTTTTAGCCATTTCTTTAGCTACATAATCAGCCATATTTTCTTTAGACATTTAAACAGCCCTTTCTGTGGTTTCTAGTGATGCTTGATGCGCTGAGATTCTATCAATTTGTGCCAACATTAAAGCAACTTGAGACTTCATGTTTTCAATTTCTAATGCCGTTTGAGCTTTTAGATCCGCTTCCTGAGCTTTACCGTGTACGTTCAGTTCAGCCACATACTTACGTTCTGCATCCCTGAGTTCTATGTCATGAGCTTTGGCGGTGACCCTCATAAGTTCACGTCTTGTCTCAGAATCTTGCTTAACTTGCTCAATATCTTGGCGTTGTTTCATAGCCAACTGCATAGCTTGTATTTGCTGAGTCAACTGCTGAATCTGAGCCTGACCTTGCTTAATCATCATCTGAGCCTGTGGTGGAATCTCAGAATGTTCGTCAATCTGGCTTAGTGGGTTCATCGCAGCGAGTCTATCAGCGATAGTCTCAGCGCCTGGGAAGTCCATGTTTCTAAATACCAGATCACCAGCCACGTTAAACAGTTCAGGCTTGGCAAGTAATGGCATCATTGCATCAACTGCCTCTTGGCGTTTAGAGTTGTAGCCTGGGCCAGTTTCCATAACCACGTCATATTGACCGACAGTTACGTCATTTTTAACCCGACCAACCGCATCACGCTCGTTAATTGTGAGTAAATCAGGCTTACCGTCATCCCCGATAATCCGCATAATCCGCTGAACATCGTAAATTTTAGGGATAAGGTCAAGGATAACCTTACCAATATGGCACATCGACTTCGTCAAGTTGTCGTAGAGGTCAAAGTTGGTCAGATCAACTTGCATTTGTTGACCGTTTAGAGCCTTGCCAGACTGATTGCCCTGTAACTGTTGGCTAGGATCGTAAATCCCAATAATCGTAGCCATGTCGTTGTTAATCTCTTGAGCAGCTGCCATAACCCCAGCAGGAGGAGGCTCGGGCTGAAGTCTTTGAGGAGGAGGCGCTGGGTTTCCGTCAATGTCCGTCTGCTTATAACGCAAAGTAGCCATTGACTTAATGTTCGCAGCAGCCCAGTCAAGTTCGTGACCCTCATCCTGACCCTCTGCCATGATCCACTTGGCTTTAGGTGCAAGCGCAACAGACTCAGTCAGCGATGTCACCCAGAAGTTATACATTCTCTGAGCATCTTTGGCATGACGAACCATACCAAACTTCTTACGTTTATCTCCAATTACAACGTGACGACCGTAAACTGGAATGATTGGGATGTAATACCCTGCCCAATCACGTTCTTCGAGCACCTCGATAGCTGTGATTTTTTTCCATTTGACCGTCTTTTTGAATGATTCACGCTCAGAAAGTATCTCAAGCCCAGCCATTTTGATGCGCTCAAAGAAATCTTTGCCATCAGCGAACCTAGCAGAACCATCAGACAACTGATAAAGAGTAGCTTTTTCCCGAACGGTATAAAAATACTCGGCAACCCTGATATCTTCCTTGGTGATCCACTCAGACTGCGAATCTCCCGTTCCTCGGGGCAGAAATGAGGTTTCCTGTGCGTTTGGATACATTTCCCTGAACGCTACTTTGGACATCATGGTCGTTATAAGGCAACGTTCCATGTCTGAGCCGTCAACTGCAATTGAGTTTGGGTCAATGTAGACAGTAAAAGGATTATCTATTGGGTCGATGAATATCTCTTGGTCGAAAGAATCTTCTCTTACATATCTGTGATCGACTCTGATATATCCCCAACCCATGCGTACAGCGTAGTTATAAGCATTATCGTAAGCATTGTCAGCATTGGAATTTACCTCAATGTGCCTGATTAAACCCTGAACGACCTTAGCATCCGCAGCATCCTCGACCGTATTAGTCGCATGAACACGGATTCTGGGGCGCTGTTGGCGTTGCTGATTCGTAACTTGACGGCAATAGCCATCCAGCTTATTAATGGTAAGAACGGGGCGAGATTCAAGGTTTCTAGAGTTTTGTAAGTCAACAGGCCATTGATCTCCGCCAGAGGCAAACTTTAAATCTTCTAAAGCCTCCTGGCGGTTCATCGTGTCAGCATCATTGGCTAACTTTAGAAACTGTTTAGCTTCTTCGATGATTGGATCGTAATCGTCCATGTCTTGATATTGAGATGCCATTAGCCCATCCAGCTGTGAGGTTGACCGAATTGCTGATAGTTTACTCGTTTTTGTTTCACTTGCCTAGTCTCTTGTACGCCTAAACCGATATACCTAAAAGCATCAGCTCCATGTGAATATTGGTCGTGAAGTGGATTTTTGCTGAATTGCTTGGTATCTGGGTCTACTTCGTATTTATAGTGTCTGAGGCATTGGAGTCCGTCATAACAGTTGTCTCGGTCGAAATAGCAGTTCCTGAATATAGTTCTCGCTGCATTGATTGAATCTGCAATAGGCGTTCTAGGGATGATTTTGGTCTTAAATCCGGCTGCCTTGACAATTTCTTGGATAGACCGTCCGTTTGATCCGATTGTTTTGTTTTCTGCATCATGAGGCAACCATAAAGTGTCGTAAACATACCCAAAAGTCTGCATTGTGGCCAAGTAATGGCTCATCGTCTGTTGGTTGTCTTCCAAATAACGTATAAGCCTGATCTCCCCAGCGATAAACTGTACAAACCATATAGCCGTTGAATCTGCCCAACCAAGGTCAAAAACCGCAATAACAGGCTTGGTAGGGTCGTATCTGACTTTAGTGATTCTCTCTTCCAACTCAGCCATTTGCATCTCACGAGCAAATACAGCACCGTCCACAGTCTGACGGCATAAACCCTCCCAGACCGTGTTGTACGCTTCTGGATCACGATTCTTTAAGGTCATACGCTCCATATTGAGCGTTTCAGGGAACCAAGGATTATCAGACCAATTGATTTTTTGGACTATTGCGTTTTCAGGTGGGTTCAGAATAAACCGTTGATATGTTGCATCTGATTCAAGCTCTGGGTTAAACGATACCCATATTTCTGAGCCTTCCTTACGGATTGTAGGAACTAATACATCCCAGCTTCTAGCAGACACCGTTTGTGCCTCCTCAACCCAGCAAATATCAACCCCTTCGTATGATTTTACGTTTGCTACGTTATTTTTAAGGCCAACAAAGTTAAATTCTGTGCCGTTTTTACCTCGAATCGTTCTATCAATAACTTCGTAAAACTCTGTCAATCCAAGCGCTACAACCTGGTCGCTTAGTAATTTATGGACAGAATCCTTGATCGAGGTCTGAAACTCACGAGCGCATAGTATGCGAAGTGGCTTTTTAGTGCCCAAAATAATCAAAGCTCTGGCAATTCCCCAGGACTTAGCTCCACCCCTACCGCCCCAATAAATCTTATATCGGCTCTTTTTAAATAAGCCTTGTAGCTTTAGAGGAAACTCAACTTCAGCTAGGTTCATGGTTTCCGTCTTTAAAGACTATTTGAAATCCTTCAATAGCTGAACCGTCTGGGTTTGCTATCTTAGTTGTATTGGTTTCACCCCATCCCATCTGAGCTTTTGTCCACCAAATCATTGCAGTTGTATCCCCAGCCTGCGCCTTGTTAAATAGGGACTTAGCGATAGAAGCCGAGGCCGTAGCCTTACCAAGCGCCAGTTCTGTTCCGTAGTATTTACGCAAGGTTTTGTCACTTATGCCAATCAGCGCCCCAATTTGCTCTTGTGGTAGCCCTAATCCCGATGCTTGTTGCACCTGGCTTCTTGTCTTTTCGGTTGGTTCGTGTTCTTGCATCTTTTTATAGTCGGAAGATAACTAAAAGTTATTACAAAATCCTTTGTTATATCAAATACTTACAGTTTCCCGAATTCCTGACCGGTTTCTGCATGGATTGCTTGTTTTCCCGTAAATTCTTGCCACCGCTTTATTATGACATCAACATAATGTGGCTCAAATTCCATCATAAAGCAAGACCTATTTGTTTTTTCACAAGCAATTAACGTACTTCCTGAGCCACCAAATAAATCTAAAACTGTGTTTACTTCTTTAAAGTAATCAAATGACCACTCAGCCAAAGCCACAGGTTTTTGAGTTGGATGGACTCGATGTTGAACTCTTTCTGAGGCTTTCATCATTCCTTTCCACAAATGTCTAAAGATTCTGACACTTGACCATTTTGACTTTACCCAAGCAAGTTCGCAATCTGATTGAGTATCTTTTTGCTTTTCATCAACTCTTTTATCCCAGACAAACCAATTGTTAGATTGAGGCAAAGCGTGACAATAATAGTTTGCTCCCCACCAAACTTGTCTTGGTATTTGTAAAACACCTTCTACAATTTGATAAGCCTCAACAGCATAATCAACGGTGTCATCTTTAAAGTCAACGTATTTAGTGCCTTCTGCAGCGCCAGTTCTTTTTGATCGATCGCCTTTTTCATTAATTCCGTAAGGTGGATCTGTATAACAAAGGTTTATTTTTGTATTATTTATTAGTTTTTCAACGTCATTTAGGCTTGTGGAATCCCCACACATCAACCTGTGGTTGCCAAGCACCCAAATATCCCCTAGCTTTGTTTTAGGTTCTTCAGGTATATCAGGAACAGCATCCTCATCAGTCAAACCCTCAATCTGCTCAGGCTCAAGCAGTTTGTCCAGTTCGTCCTTATTAAAGCCTAGCAATTCCAACGCAAAACCATCTGCCAGTAATTCGTCTAACTCAATTGTTAATAACTCTGTGTCCCAGTCAGCATTTAAAGCCAATTTATTGTCTGCAATGATTAATGCTTTCTTTTGAGTCTCGGTTAAATGGCTAATCTCAATAACTGGTACTTCAGTCATTCCGAGCTTTCTAGCAGCCATTAAACGCCCATGACCGGCAATAATTCCTTTTTCCCCATCTACCAATATAGGGTTTGTCCATCCAAACTCTTTAATACTTGCAACAATCTGAGCCACTTGCTCGTCTGAGTGTTTCCTAGAGTTATTGACGTAAGGTATTAAATCCTTAACTTGGATTTGCTGGATTTGCATCTGTTGACTCGGTTGTTTCCGCAGGTTTTGGCATTTGCTCAGAAGCCTGTTTAGTTAACTTTTGAACTAATAACTGCATATCCCTGATCTTGTGTTCTAGGGATGTGATGATTAGGTTTACGTCTTGGATTTCGTGTGTGAAGTTAAACATTTATTTTCCTTGCTTGTGTTTGCGACCTGGGCCTTTTTTAGTGAACTTTAGGTTCTTTGATGATCTCCAATACATGAATGTATCTTTATCCACACCCAAATAGATCAAAAGTGGTACGGCTACGTTTTTCATTTCTTTTTGGCTCTCTTTTCTGCTTCGCGCTTTTCAGAATAGGCTATTGCCACGGCCTGCTTAACAGGACGACCAGCCTTGACCTCAGTTTCAATATTCTTTTTGAACGCTTCTTTCTTGGTTGACTTAATTAACGGCATCTTCAGGCTCCTCTATAAAACAGACATCTTGCCAGGAAAGGACTAAGAATCTCTCGTCACCATCCTTAAAATTGTGATATTTCAGGTATTCGTCTTTGTAATCCTTGGCTAAAGTGCCAAACCAGACCTTATCCCCGATCTTTAATCCCTCCTCAGCTGCTTCGTCACCGACTGCGGTTACATAACCACAAGTATCCACTTCTGCGGTTTGGATGTAAAGGGCTGACTGGATTCTCGGAATAGGCTTAACAATGATCTTGTCTTTGATGGGCTTCATATTCTGCTCACCTTTCTTGGTCTGCCACCCTTGTTTTTGGGTTCGTTTCCAATCGCTTTATCCAAGGTCTTAATAAAAACTTGTTCCTTATTTTCATCAGCAATCACCAGATTTTCGATAGTATCTGGCAAATCATAATGCTTTAAAGCGCTAAATTCACCGCACCATTCCGTAGAATGTCGGTTTTGGTAAGTAGGATAACGTCTGCAACTACCCATTTGGGCGTTGGACTGTATCCAAAAGTAATTACAAGTCTTACAATTATCGTTAGCCACATCAACTCCTTTGTAGTTGTTTTGGTTAGTAGAGGCCCGTGTGCTCCCACGGGTTCTCTACGTTTTATTTGTCTTGAGTGTGGCTCATGCGAACGTGAGAATATACTTCACGCTCTTTAGAACCGTCATTCATCTCACCCATGCGACCATCTACATGACCCATGTGTGCAGCTGGGCGTGAACCAAGGCTATCGGCTTTACCCATTCCAACCCCACCAGCGATCGGCATTTTGCGCTCACCTGTGGTATCGCTTGACAAAGCACCCTTAGGCACTTTCTCGCCTGATGCGCCAGTACGGTAAACTTCCTTGTCTACCATTGAAGCACCGATTTTCTTCTCACCAGTACGGTCACTAGACTTTGCGCCTTTAGGTAATTTCTCACCTGATTCTGCTCTTGTTGAATACATAATAATCCTTAAAAATTGATTTTCTTGCAAGAAAAGCTCTTTCGAGCACAACCATTTTAACGGATTAATCTTTATTTTCAACAAATATTTTGTACAAAATCACAAACCAAAAGGCTGAAACCCCCAGAATTGCTCCAAGGGATAACAGAATCATGATTAAAAGTAAGTTAATCAAAAGTAAGATGCCCTCTTAGGAATACATTGGATGTCAATGATTATGTCTGACATCATACCCGAGACTATCCTTTTTGACATCACAGGGACAGCCCTTAGACCGTCTTGTTCGCATTGGATAGTCGCCTGAATAACCTCAGTACGGCTCATTTGTTGGACTTGTGGCTCAACTTTAACAGACACGACTGGTGGAGTTGTGTAAGTCTGTACCGGTGGGGTTTCTAGCCTTGGTTGGGCGCACCCAGTTAAGATTAAAAGTAAGCATAAGTATTTCATTTAAGCACCTCCGCTGATTTAAGATCGCCTGTTTCTCGATCAAATACAACTTTCATATTTGATTCTGGTCTTCTTTCGACATATCCCCAAAACATAGGCATTTCAAGATATCTAACATAATCTGATTTAGATTCTGGTTTTATTCTGTATTCATGCTTTTCAGACCACAAAGGCTCACCCATATCGTGCCATTGCTCGTCTCTGTCTTTCCATTGAATCTGAGCGCCATCTGCCCAAGCGTGAATTAAGTCTGCGTGTTTATGTTTCATGGCAACCTCCGTAAACCTTTGAGTTTCTGAGTTTCTCCGTCAAATAAAAATTCCACGTTTTGCTTGCCGTATTTGTTAAATTTGAGGTAAGAACCGTCAACTTGGAGTTCATACACAATATTGGCAGCCACAGCGAAATCTTGTTTTTTTTGAGGAATTACCTCTACGCTAATTAATTTGGTTTTGTCAGGATTCCAGACCGCTTTGACCTTGTTGTCAGCGTTAATTTCCCATTCTTCTGTGATATTCATTTATTTAATTCCTTTAATTTATCTTTTCTTTCTTTGCTAATAAAATGCGTGGTCAAAATAAAACCAAGCAAAACGCCATCAACAATGCTTAACCCAATGATTAAAAAAATTTGTCCGTAAGTAAATGTAATCATGTGTTCTTATCCTTTAATTTAGCTTCTATTGCTTGATAAAGTTCGTATGACATTCCAAAAGGCAAAACCCCGCATTTAATGAGTTCTGCTTTTGTCAATCCTGCCCATTCTTTAGTTTGTGGTGTGGTGTAGAGAGGAATGACATAGCCGCGCTTTTCATCTTTTTCCTCTTTCACATACAACTCTGGTTGACCTTCTTGCATCCACGCTACAGGCTCACTTTGCTCTTGCTTTGGAAACGCTCGTGCACCACCTCCACAAATTGGACAATCAATTTCTTGCCATCCAAGCATTGCTAACTGCTCACCCTGCTCTTGATTTAGTGCTTCTTCTAGGGCTTTAATAGCTAACTCACCTTTCTCAACGTCTATGTATGTTCTTTCGGTGCAAGTCAAATCATTCAATGCCTCTAGCGCTTGTTGCATTACTTCTTTAGTCATTAAATATATACTCCAAAACTCATTGCTTCACAATCAGAAATATCATTCTTGTACCATTTTCTTTTTTTCAAATTTCGAGACTTTAATAAAAGTGCATTGTCAATTCTTTGACTCATACTGCACAAAACATCATCTTGTTTTGGTGAACAATATCCTTGTTTTTCCACATTTGTAGCAAACTTTTCCCAGCCATACCCTGCTTTTTTACATATTTCAATCATGCGTAATTGCTGTTCAGTAAATTTAATTTCTTTAGTCATACAGCCCTCACTACTCTTTGATTGCGACCGCTAAAGCCTGGGCGCTTTTCCCCAGTCTCCACGATTAATCCTTTTCTAAGCAAAGGTCTGATTCTTGGGGTTATTGAACTTACCCGAAGATGCGGTAAGGCTAACTCTATGTCTTGGCTGATACAGCCGTTAGGAAAGCTCTTAATCACGTCTAAGACGATCTGTTCTAGCTTATTGGCATCTACCGTAGCTGCAGCTTCTTTTGACGTTACTGGGTCGGTTTTACGGGCAAACGACATCAGATCGTCAGGAAAATAGGCTTTTAATGTTTCGTATATATCATAGTTTTTCATAAATTATCCTTAATTATCAGTTGGGTGGGCGGTCTAACATAAAGCAGTTTTTGTGTACCAATTCTGTGAAGAATAATACGGCGCTAACCCGTAATACCGCCCCTAAATCAAAATCCGATATCGTCATCCTTTTTAAAATCTTTGGGTCTTGGGTCGTTGATATAACACCATCCATCCCAACCACCTTCTTTTAAAGGTACATTGTCGATTTTGAGCATTTCACCGTTTTTGGTGTCAATAATCATCCCGACCTTGTGATATCTGTTCTTCTCCTCACCCTTGTCGTTGGTGTATTTACCAACGATGGTTGTGATTTCTTTCAGTACTTTAGCCATTCAATTTCTCCAGTTGTTTAATTTTTCCGTCTACTTCATCTAAAAACTTTATTACCTCTTGCTCAAGCTCTGAGGCATACTTTGGATCGTATTCAACCCTTTTAATAAAGAGCTGAAGATTCTCAGGCATCCTTGGGTCATAAGACACAAAATCTGTCCAATGCCGACCTGTACAACACATCTGCCAAGTCATTTGAGTTAAATACTTGGTAGGTACTTTCCCTGATAACAATGTCTCAATGTGAGTTGCTGTGTTTGGGCATTTGATCTCGATCATTCCTGAGTCCCCAACCAAACCGTCAGGAGAAGCGCCAGTCATCGCTATAGTTGGATGGTCAACAAATCCTATTTGATCGACTGTAAGCCCTGTTTTAACCTCATAAGCAGCTCTAGCCAAAGGTTCTGTTTCCGTTCCCCATTGCATAGCTGAGTTTGAATAGGATTCTGCGACTTTTTGAGTCATCCTTTCGCAAACCAACTGTGCCATGTAGTTATCACGGCTTGTTGAGTAACCTGTTTTTGTCTTGGCAATAATGTCCGCAATGCGTGACCCTGTTGCCTTGCCTAGACGTTGTGCAAACCATTCCGGTGTTCCTTGTTCCATTATTTAGCCTCCAGTTTTTTCTTCATTGTGTCTTTTACCTTAATTATCTTTAACTGCCATTCCTTGTCTCCGTTGGATGCGGAAATAGCCTTAACAAAGTTCTTTTGTAATATCTCCAAGTCTGATGAATCAGCTATTGCCTCTAGCCAATCCCTCATTTCGGATTCGTTTACGTCAGATTTAATCTCTTTTTTACGACTTGCAGCGTTACCATCATCATCCTCTGGGGCAATACCGCAAGCTGCCATAAGGGAATATCTACGGGCATAAGTCAAAGCTGAACCGTATCCCTGTGGATCTTGCTTGGATGCTGGAACGTGCAAGATTCCGTTAGCCATTGATTCACCGCTTTCGTGAACAAATATGGTTTCAATAGCAACCCCGTTTTCGCTTGGATGCATTTTCTGCATTAAAGCAATACCGTTGGCGTTTAAAGCGTCTATAACGGCCTCAACGCAAGCGGATAGGTCAGCATAGCGAGATTTAAAATGTGGGTTTGTAGCGGTTTTTAGCGCAGGCCCGAATTGTTGTTGTGCTTTTACAAAAGCTGCATGTACTTCTTTCATATAACCCCCAAAATTGCTAAAACTAATAAAGGTAAAACCACACAAACGCATCCGACAATGACAATAACGTCAGCTTTATCTAAGCCGTCATTCTCAAAGTTGGGTTCTGGGGAGTCTGGAAACGCTTCGGCTAGTGTTCTAGGAAAGCGTTTAGTTGTGGGATTTGTTGTTCCTTTGATGAATCGTATTGGCATAATGTTTCCTTAATTTGTCTTAAATTATCTTTTAGCAATAATAATTGCATAACATTCTTTAGCTACTGAATTAAATTCTTTTCTAGTACATTGACTAAAATCAATACCAGATAAAAACATTTGATCTAGAACATCGTATGCGAGTTGTTCTGAAATGTTCAATAATTTTGCTATTTCTAAATGACGTTTCATAATGTTTCCTTAATTTATCTTAATTTACTCGGCATCAGTTTTGTGCTGATGTCTCGTATTGTCTACTAAATTTGACAGAATTTACGCTTTTTCCAATATTTATTTTAATTTGTTGCTTTTTTGTCAAACTATGTAGATACAATTCAGGCATGGATATAAATAAAGCAATAGCCCTAGCAGGCACACAAAGCAAATTAGCCCGTATTCTAGGAGTATCTAGGGCGGTTGTTCATGCCTGGAAGAAAAGAAAATTGCCAGATATGCGAGTTTGGCAATTAAAAGTTATAAAACCCGAGTGGTTTGATGAAAAACCTCGTTTTTAGGGTATATAATCCAAACCGTCTGAGTGGCATCAGGCGAACGAAATCCATAGAGAACCCCATAGATATCTGTGCGGTCTTGTCAGACGACAAGCGAACTTTTGATGGATTTCAATCGTTTGTTGTTGCTCTCGCCAAGAGCCAAGACCGCAGAGAGATTTATGGGGTTTTTTGCTTTTGGAGACCGTACTCCACACGAAAGCAGAGC
>Ga0208500_1000124_pt1 | contig 20926 bp, 33 predicted proteins | sample CryBogCBE17Sep08_FD_184568 | JGI IMG/M metagenome (GOLD analysis project Ga0208500, IMG submission 184568) | Freshwater microbial communities from Crystal Bog, Wisconsin, USA - CBE17Sep08 (SPAdes) | ecosystem: Environmental > Aquatic > Freshwater > Lake | place: Crystal Bog, Wisconsin, USA...
GAAAACCAGCAACTGATACACATTATGTTATTGGGTATGACCGTGCTTGTGAAAAAATGATTGACGCCATTAAAGAATCTTACGGAGTTGAAGAATGAACCTAACAAATTTCCAAGATGACTTCACAAGAATTAGAAATACCCCAGACCAATACCGGCCCGAAGTCGAGCATAGAGAATTAAAACAAGTAAAGGTTGGTACATGGTTGTTTGGCCTGTTACCAATTTACAGATACGAATTTACCCCTTGGGAAAAGGACCGGCATGAATGAATTTAATTTGGGAACAATCATTGGCACAGCCATTGCTATTGCGGGTATGTTGTTTGCTTTGGTGATGGGTTATTTGATGGGCTATAATGATGCTAAGGAGGGCAAATGAACGAACGAATTAAAGAACTTGCTGAACAGGCTACTTCAACTCTCTCCATGAATCATGAAGGTTACAGAGGTAAAGGTTACATAGAACAAGTAGAATATTTTGACAAAGAAAAGTTCGCTGAGTTGATTGTGCGGGAATGTGCAGAGATTGCTGATAAAGCAGAACCGTACAAAGCCAGTGATTTGATTAAACAACATTTCGGAGTTGAACTTGACGTAAATGAAACTCTACGGAATCGTAGCACTTACTTCGGAAATGATATATGAACGAACGAATTAAAGAACTTGTTAAGCAAGCCACTACTATTGAAGAACATAAGTGGGGAGTAAGTTATGATAATTTCGATAAAGAAAAGTTCGCCGAGTTGATTGTGAGAGAATGTGGCGTAGCATTGAGTCCTATGTTGCGTGATATGATTAGTAGAGGACAGGCTTTTGATTTGATTAAGAAACATTTCGGAGTTGAAGAATGATTAAAGAAGAAATAGAATGACTCCAGTACAACAAAAATTATGGAAAGAAGCAGGTCAGTTGGCATACAAAGATACTGCCAAAATAAACGAAGGTAAGTTTGATGATTTGTTTTACAGAGTAGCCCTCGATCATTATAGTATATTATTGACTAATTACATTAAAAATCCGTTTGGAATTAAAGATACAAAATAATGAATTCTTCATTGCACTTATTATTTCCGACTCCTATTTTAATAGTAGATATACCAAAAATTCCAGAAGATGATCACGAGTTTTTGTTAAATTCTGAATACGGTTATAGTGGCAGGGAACAAGGCCAATTTGAAAAAAGTAAAGATACATACATATTAAAAAATAGAAATACAGAATTAACTAGATGGATACAAGAACAAATCGATCTATTTGCAGTTAATATGTTGGCATGTGCTACACCTATAAAAATAACACAAAGTTGGTGTTTGAAACATAAAGATCAACCTCAACAAGTTTTTAATCATGCGCATCCTAACTCTTTTATTAGTGGCGCATACTACATACATGCCCCCGAAGGTACATCTAATTTAAGATTTAATAGATCACTAGTAACCTCACAGCATTATATTAAATGGGAAACTCCCCCTGAATTGATACAAGAACAACCATGGAATTGGACATGGCAAGAATTTCCTGTTCAGACTGGCAGGCTAATTTTATTTCCTTCTTTTTTAACTCATTCTGTCAACGGAAATGATGTAAATAATAATCTCCGCTGTGTGTTATCTTTTAATACATGGTTCGATGGTCCAATAGGAAATTCTGAAAAATTAACAGAATTGGGATATTAAAAATATGTTGAACATACCAGAACATAAAGATATTGATACATCTAGTGTAAAAAATTTAAGATATGATCAAGCACCTATCGATATAATTATTTGGATAATAGTTTTAATCACCTGTATATCAATGATTTATATTACAATAAAAGAGTTAACATGAAAAGATTTATCCTAGGATTTATTGTTGGAACCGCATTTTGGTTAACAATATTAGGTAGCATCGAAATACCCGAATATACTATCGAACATACCTGCGTTAAGAATTGGATTTGATTTTCTTATAATATTCCTGTATAATATACAGATAAGGAGTAAAGGCACAATGATTACAATGAAAGAATTCATGGAGTTGATAGACTATAAAATAACCGAAGGTAGTGACTACTGCTGGGAATGTTATGGACCAAATGCCTACATGCTAGACTCATGGAACGGTGAACAAGACGGCTATAGTTTTACTATCATCTTTGATACTAAGGATCATACTGTATACGAAGTGCAGGCGCACGACTATGTCCATAATCGTGCCTATCGCATGATCAATGAAGACTTCCTTAAGAAAATGAAGAAGGAAGCCAAGCGTCGGAATGTTAGTAAAAAAGAAGCATGGGACGATGTAGAGTATGTTGATTTGGCTGTAGATAATGATTTTATTTCCAAATGTCTAGCTATCAAGGCAGGCGAGCCGTATGATACTCGTGTCGAGATCGAACTTGACCTAGAAGAAGATATGCAGTTACAGCTTATGAAATTGGCACATGAGCATGATATCACCTTGAATCAAATGATAGAAAAAATATTACAAGAGATGATCAACCGTTCAGAAAATGTCTAATGTAACAGTACCAGTCAATCATCCTACGCCACATGCTGATTATACTAAAAAATATAATCATCAATTGGTATTGGATCAACAAAGACATCATGACGCTCAAGTTGCTACTAAACATTTTCATGAGAAGAATCTATTAAAGTTACAAGAACAAAGAAGAATAGAAAAAAACAGAGAACATAAACACACGGCTGAGAATATACATCTCTATAATGTTAGGAAAAATCATCATGATTACAATGATTATAGATACTTGTTTTATGTTGGCACTAATGTAGATACCTATATATGAAAAAAGAAAACGACGAATACCTATGTAAGGTATACCCAAAGATGATGGTCAACCGCGACAGGCCTATGACTGAGACTGCAATGTGTTGGGGGTTTTCATGCGGTGATGGTTGGTTCCAACTACTGAATCAATTGATGGGCAATATCCAAAGCTATATTGATTGGCAAAATAGAGAAAAAGAAGTTGTGCGGCAAGTGACATTAGATCAAGTCAAAGAAAAGTTCGGCACACTGAGATTTTACTATACAGGTGGCGATGATTACATTCGTGGGCTTGTAGCAATGGCAGAAAGTATGAGTGGAGTTATCTGCGAGGAATGTGGTAAGCCTGCTACTACCAATTGGCCTACACTTCCCCAAGGAGGATGGGTTAGAACTCGGTGTAAAGAACACGGTGGTATTGATTATGATACTCCAGAAGAGGAATTATCCAATGACGCTCCCTGATGAAAGATATCGTGCAGTAATATGGGCTGGCAAGTTTCTCCAGTCTATTGCAGATAAACGAAGTGGTCTCAGTGACGAGATGAAAACCGAAGCCCGCAATATTCTACGACATTATCCCAATGAGTGGGATATGGAAGAAGCGGCAGCAGGTGCTCCCCGTGTCTTTGCCAAGAGAATGGAAGATTTATACAGAATGCTCAAACAATACGAACAGGATAAAAATGACTCAGACTCCGCCAGCAAATAACACAATATCAGAATTATGGATAGGTATTGGATTTATTATTTTAGGTCTCCTTATCTGTTGTAAGTACTTGCCCAAGCAAGATGGCAGAGTGTATAATTGTACTACGGCGGAAATAAATCCCGACTTTCCTATAGCGGCTAAGATACAATGTCGTAAACAAATGATTGGAAAATAAATGAAAATTGGACTATCATATAGTCGTTGTGTAAGAGATATTGTCGACGGCACAGTAGACATTAATGATGTACTGGTGATAATTGCACGTACAGACTTTGATCCCCATGATGACGATCAATGGTCAGGTATCTGGAAAGGTTATCACAGTAGTTTTGGATTAAGTAATCCAGAATGGCGTAACTATCCACCCGAAGACGAAGACCGGTTTCGTAGTGTCAGCATTGAACTTTGGGAAACAGGCAGACTACACCAACCTCGTAAGTTTGGGTATCATGTCAGACGCATGCCGTATTATTGGTTAGAAACCGGGTTACCTAGTGATGAACTAGATAGATTCCCTGCTGTTAAAACTGCTTGGGATAACTTCCAGGTAGTTGCAGGTCTAGCAAATATTAAAATGAACAAGGATGCATAATGATTAAAATTTGGCAGTTCTTGTGGCACGGTTGCTGGCATGATTGGAAATTATTCGGCCATGCCCCAATGACTTATAACGAAAAGCCTGCTGGTCAATACTATGTATTTCAATGTAGCAAGTGCAATAGAATAGAAGAAAGAGGTGAAAGCGTATGAAGTTTAGAAAGAAACCGGTGGTAATTGATGCAGTACAATTCATTTATACTGAAGAAGGCATTGCTAATCTAAAGGCATTTTGTGGCGACACAATTGGCAACATTAGCAAAGCTCGTCATCCTACTGCCCTAGGTGAAGCAGAAATCGGCACACTAGAAGACGGTGTCCATTTAACAGTTAAACATATTGCCACAGAAGGCGATTGGATTATTAAGGGTGTGCAGGGCGAGTTCTATGCCTGCAAGCCAGATATTTTTGAAGCAACATACGAAAGTGTAGAATAAATGATTACAGATAATTTAGTACCAATGGTCGTAGAAAAGACCGGCCAAGGTGAGCGTGCCTTTGATATCTACAGTAGATTATTAAATGAACGCATTGTATTTCTTAATGGCCCAGTAGATGACTACTCTGCTAACTTAGTAATTGCACAGATGCTACATTTAGAGAGTGCCGATTCTGACAAAGATATTAACTTTTACATTAACAGTCCCGGTGGTGTTATTACTGCCGGCATGGGTATCTATGATGTTATGCAGTTTGTCAAACCAGATGTTGCTACCTATGTCATGGGGCAGGCTTGCTCTATGGGCAGTTTTCTAGCACAGGCAGGAGCCAAAGGCAAGCGATATTTGTTGCCCAACAGTCGTCATATGATTCATCAACCATCGGGTGGTGCTAGAGGTATGGCGTCAGATATTGAAATCAGTTACAAAGAGATTATGTTTTGGAAACGTAGGTTAACAGAACTTTACGTTGAACATAATACAGCAGGTAAAACATTTGAAGATTTTGAGCGTGACATGGATCGTGACACATTTATGTCTGCACCAGATGCACTAGCCTATGGATTGTGTGATCAAATTGTAGCCAAACGTGATTAAACCATAATAAAAATCTCCTCTAAGTAAGAGTAAATATTCTACTCAAGGGGAGATCATTATGGCACATATTCATATAAACTTAGTGGTTATTATAGGCATTGTAGGTTGGCTATTATTCATAGGTAACATTATATTCACATTCAATAGTCGTTGTAAAGAAATTGAAATGATTAACGATATCAAGTTAGACATAGAAATTGTCAAGGACGAATTACAAAAACTTAAATAGTTTAACCGGTCTTCGGCGTTCATCCCGGTATAAAAACTCTGCCGCCTATGCTATAATTAACATAGGAGAAAACAGCATGACACCAGTAACATACAAGTACACAAGTACTAAAGAATATATAGACGCATTTCCATGTGCCTATAGACAATGGCGAGCCGATAGCCACTGCAATCTAAATCACGGATACTCATTTAGTATGAAGTTCTACTTCGGTACTAATGATCTAGATGTTCGTAATTGGGCGGCTGACTACGGCGGCTTAAAAGAACTTAAAAAGATACTCGAAGATCAATTTGACCATACAACATTGGTTGCGCAGGATGATCCAGAGCTAGAGTTTTATAAAGAAATGGAACGCCGTAAGTTAGCCAAACTTACCATCCTTCCCAGATTAGGCTGTGAAAGTCTCGCAGATATGTTGTACAAATATGTCAACGGTGTTTATATACCAGACATGTGGGGACCCGGTGAAGCTGAACGTCTATGGTGCTATCGTGTAGAAGTGCGTGAGACACAGGCTAACATGGCTTTTAGAGAAGGTCACAGAGAGTGGAATGAGGATTTGAATGAGGGTATGTGATGCATGTAAAGAAATTAAACAATCACATAGAACAAAGAGTCAATAGAGAACGAGAGAAATATTGGTCAAGTATAAGGAAACCTATGAGTCAAATTACAAAGTATAGTGTTCACGATGTGGGTGGAGAGGTAGTTAAAGACAATGAGACATATGTTCTTAAAGATAATAAAACACTTAAGAATCTAGTCCTGAGTTCAACCATGTTACGTAAAGGAATGAGTACACGTGGACACCGTCACCCTGGTCAAGAAGAAGTTTATTTCTTTGTAAAAGGTTACGGTAAAATGATTGTTGGGGATGAAACCGATGAGCCTTTTAATGTAGGTCCTGGAGATGTTATATTGATTCCAGACGGTGCTTTCCATCGTGTTATCAACGACGGAGATACTCATATGCTATTCAACTGTGTATTTGATGGTAAGAGAAACCACTAAACGTTTATGGCGCCTTTGGGCCAAAGCAATTGGCGAAAAAGCAGGAGATACGGACGAAGAAGCAGATAAAATTGCTTGTGTTCGTACCCTCATTGTGCTATCATATATTGTAACAAATTGCTTTATAGTAGCAGGTGTTATTCGACACTGGAATCAATAGTGAAAAAAATAATCGGTCGTATATTAAGTGAAGTATTATTTTATCTAGGACATTGGATTAGTTTTCCAATGTCCTGGTTTGATTGGGTGTGGCTATATCCTACATACAGCCAACTAATGTGCTGGAGTTGTAATATACAAGACTGGGCGAGAAACGATAAACCTTGGGAAAAAATGGAATGAAAAAAGTATTAGTAACAGGTGGAGCAGGATTTCTAGGAAGTCACTTATGCGAGAGATTGGTCAAACAAGGACATCATGTTCTATGTGTTGATAATTATTTTACAGGTAGTAAAGAGAATATTGTACCATTGTTACAATATTCAAACTTTGAAGTTATACGTCAGGATGTATGCTTTCCTTTGTATGTAGAAGTAGATGAGATTTATAATTTAGCCTGTCCTGCTAGTCCATTTTATTATCAATGGGATCCAATTCAGACTATGAAAACATCTGTTTTAGGTGCTTACAATATGCTAGGACTAGCTAAACGCACAGGTGCTAAGATCTTGCAAGCATCAACCAGTGAATGTTATGGTGATCCTACTGTACATCCACAACCAGAATCATATTGGGGAAATGTAAACCCAATTGGTATTCGTAGTTGTTATGATGAGGGCAAGCGTGCCGCCGAAACATTGTTTATGGATTACTGGCGTACACATTCTGTCAAGGCTAAGATTGTTCGTATTTTTAATACATATGGCCCAAGAATGGCAGAAGGTGACGGACGAGTTGTCAGTAACTTTATTGTTCAGGCACTAAAGGGTGATCCAATTACAGTATATGGTAGTGGAGAACAAACTCGTAGTTTCTGTTATGTAGATGACTTGCTCGATGGTATGATGACGTTTATGGCCAATGACGATGATGAATTCATTGGTCCAGTTAACATGGGGAATCCTGGAGAGTTTACAATGAACGAGCTTGCCCAAAAGGTAATCGAACTAACAGGAAGTAAGAGTATTATCCTACAGCAGGCATTACCTCAAGATGATCCTAAACAGAGACGTCCAGATATTACGTTGGCTAAAACAAGACTAGGTTGGGAACCAACTATTGATTTAACCGCAGGACTACAGAGAACAATTGATTATTTCAAATTCAGAGGTTTGGTATGACTAGAAAAAGTTGGACAATTACTCTAGAAGAAGATCCAGAAACTGGTGATTTCGTTCTTCCATTTCCAGAAGAATTCTTGAAAGAACAAGGTTGGACAGAAGGTGATACTTTAGAATGGACAGATAATAAAGACGGATCATGGACTATAGCAAAGGCTAAGAGTGAATAATACAGAAATACAAAAACGCATGGCCGAACTTATGGGGCCAATTGATCAACAAATTATGATGTGTGACGATCGAGAAGATTTATTAATGATGGCATCTTGTATGATGGTTACAGTAAAAGGTATCTTTGATCAAGAGATCGGCGAAGAAGGCCGTAGACAAATGTTCAAAGATATGTTAAAATAATGTTACACAACTAAGGAGTGAATTATATATGAGTTATGATCCAAAAGCAGTTAAAGTCCCTAAAAGCGTTAAACGTGCCGCGGCACATTATATCGACCCTCATCAACGGGGTGCCTTTATCAAAAGCTATGTAAAATTATTAGAAAGTGAAAATAACAATCGTGGAGCCCGCCGCGATAGAAAAGATGCTAAATGATCGCCCGAATCGGATTTTGCTGTAAATGGATTGATACATTAGAGCAATGTGACGGCATCAAACCCACAGATGATGCTCGTCAATATAACACAGGTAGCACTACTGTTGCCTGGCTCGGTCGGCAAACTGTAGATGTAGCTGAACAAAAACTTTGGGACTTGATGGTCGGTAACATTGAGTCAATTCGTAAACTTGTAGAAAGAGTAGGTACGCTAGATGAGCACTTACGTATGGTCCGTATTGGCAGTGATATACTGCCTGTGTACACTCACCGTGATTGGATGTATTTTTGGCGCAGGCCTGATGTCGTGGCCTACTGCGAAAAATACTTTAGAGAAGTGGGTGATCTCGCTAGGCTACGGAATGTCCGCCTTAGTTTCCATCCTGGCCAGTTTACTGTCCTGGCATCAGACAATCCAGATATTGTAGACAGAAGTATAGAGGAGTTTGAATATCATGCTGACATGGCCCGTTGGATGGGTTTTGGACAAAAGTTCCAAGACCTTAAAATTAATGTACACATCGCAGGTCGTCAAGGCCCCCAAGGTATCAGGCTGGCCTATGGTCGATTGTCACCCGAAGCTCGTAACTGCCTCACAATTGAAAACGAGGAGGTAAGTTATGGGTTGGATGATTGCCTTAGCATTAGTGATGTGGTTCCTATCGTTTTGGATGTACATCACCATTGGGTTAAAACAGGAGAATACATCTCCCCCATGGACCCCCGTGTTGATCAGGTTGTTCAGTCTTGGCGTGGTGTTCGGCCTACTATGCATTATTCTATCAGCCGTGAAAACGTACTTGTTAATCACAGCACCGTAGACAAACCAGAAATGCAGAACTTATTAGAACAGGGCTACAAAAAAGCAAAGCTCAGAGCACATTCTGATCTAATGTGGAATACCACAGTAAATGAATGGGCCCTGAGCTTTACAGACCGTTTTGATATAATGGTTGAAGCCAAAGCGAAAAATCTTGCCAGCTTCGCCTTAGCCAATCAGGCTAAAGAATTAGGCCTTCTTTGAACGAGTAGTTGTTGTAGTTTTCTTAGCAGGTGCCTTGGGCTTTGCGGCCTTAGGTGCCTTTTCAACTTTAGGAGCACGTGGTTTACGAGGCTTCTTAGCTGGAGCTTCTTCAACTACAGCAGGTGCTGGTGTTTCAACAACTGGTGCTGTTACAACCACAGTTTCTTCTTTAGATGCAAATTTAATACCGTTGTCAGAATAGGTTTCTGCTTCAACAACAGGAGAAGTTGGCTTCTTACGATTAAACCAAACTGCAACACCAAGTGCAACGATAATAATAGCGATAATTAATTCCATGATAGGATTTCCTTTATAATGTACGTTTATTTAAGTCGCAATAAATACCATATGCAAAAAAGTTTACCTGAACTAAAACAGTTGATCATAGAAGCTGAAACTCGAAAAGAACATCTAGTCCTAGAAAAACTACCCTTTGAACGAGACGCACTTGAACCAGTAATGAGTCAAGATACTATCGATTATCACTATGGAAAATTAGCCAAAGGTTATGTAGATCGTTATAATAAAGGCGAAGGAGACCCAGACTTTAATAAAGCCGGTGCGTTTCTACACAACATCTTTTTCCCACAATTAAAAGCACCTAGCGGCAGTAATAAGCCCTATGATGCCAGTGAAGAATTTATCAATAAGCATTTTAACAATTTTGATGCCCTTAAAGCAGAAGTTGAAGAAGTGGCTATGAAAATACAAGGTAGTGGATGGGTCTACCTTGCCCGCAATGGCAAAATCAAAACTATCGCAAATCATCAAATACGCCAAGATATAGTGCTACTTATTGACTGGTGGGAACATGCTTTTCAATTTGATTTTGGTTCGGACAAAAAGAAATATCTTTCAAAACAATGGAATATCATAGACTGGAACATAATTAATCAACGATTAATATAAATACTTTCGTGGGGGCATACTAGCACTATGAAAGATTACAGAAAGATATACGAAAGGCATTACCAATGTAGCTTGTTGCCAGGCATTGATATTCATCATAAAGATGGTGACCATAATAATAATCTGCCATCTAACCTCCAACCAGTTACATTAGAAGAACACTATCTTATACATAAATCTCAAAAAGATTATTATGCCGCATATCTTATCGGCCGTAGAATGAAAATTAAACCAGAGGATTGGGAACAAATGGCTAGAGAGAATGGTAGAAAATCTGCTATTCAAAATAGGGACAACGGTGTAGGATTAACCGTATGGGCTAAAAACAATCCTGAATTAGCACAAAAAATTAGATCAGAGGGCGGTAAAAAAGCTGGTAGAAAATGTGTAGAAGAAAAACTTGGGATACACGGTGCTACTACTGAACAAAGAAAAGAATGGAGTTCTAAAGCAGGTAAAGCATCACCTGGATTCAAATTGGGACATGCTAGTTCTGCTGGAAAAATTGGCGGAAAGAAAGGAGGTCAATATGCTAAAGAAAATAAAACAGGTATTTTTTCATTAACTCCAGAAAAGAATAAACAAAGACACCTTAATTCTGTTATATCTAAATTGATTAAAAATGGAAAGATGTGTGCTTGGCCACCTGTAGTTCAATAAATAGTATATCATACTAGGAGGGCATCTTAGTCTAATGTAAGACTAATCGGTAGTTAAAATATGTTAAACTCTTAATGGAGAAAGAATATGTCCAACAATGTAGTAGCAACTGTAGAAGTTGAAGAATTTGAAGAAACTGAAGATTTTGGCAAGGATGACTACGGTTTTATCCTTGGCCCAGATGGTGAATTAAAAACGTTTATGATCCCCGAACACTTAATGGAGGATCCTCCAGAAGAAGTTATGGCAATATTAAGTATTTTTGGTATAGATGATATACATGATTTAGAAGACAGAACCCTGCACTGATTGACATTTTAGGTAAATATCTCTAACACATCATCACTTTGGAGATATATAAATGGTTACTAGAATACAACTAAGACGCGATTCAGCCGCGAACTGGACAAATACCAATCCTACGTTGGATCAGGGCGAACCTGGATTCGAAACCGATACAGGTAATATGAAGATCGGAGATGGGTCTACATCTTGGACTTCTTTAAGTTATGCCGCAGGTCCTAGTGGCCCATCGGGTGGTGGTGGCGGTAGTGGAGGTATAACACAAATTGTAGCAGGACAAGGTCTTAGTGGCGGAACTATTACTAGTTCTGGAACAATTGGTCTAGATATAGCAGGTGCTAGCCAGCTAGGTGGTATTAAGGTAGGATCTGGGCTATCAATTGCAGGAGACGGTACCCTTAGTACATCAGGTGGTGGAGGTGGTGGATCCTATACACTGCCTGCGGCGACTACCAGTGCATTGGGTGGAGTTATTATTCCTGCAGTTGCTACCAGCGGCATTACAAATACTTCAGGAACTATAGGATTAGCCACAGCTAGTTCATCTCAACTAGGTGGAGTTAAGATAGATAACTCGACTATTACTATCAACGGTAGCGGTCAATTGGTAGCCAGCGGTGGCGGAAGTTATACGCTACCTACAGCTTCACAAACTACACTAGGCGGAGTTAAATTAGGATCAGTGTTATCTGTTCATCAAGCCAATGCTCAATCTAGTGTGTCAACAAATGCAGGGTCGGCTGTGACCACAATTGTATATGATACAGTAAATTTTTCAAGTCTACCATCCGGAGCTAGTTATAGTACATCTACCGGTGAATTTACACCAGGTATTACTGGTTATTATCAAGTCAATGCCAGTGCTACAATTACTACTGCCGGAGCTCCGGGAGGTTATGCTCCCCAAGTAGGATTAGGCATCGCAGTATATGATACTAACACACACTCAGCTCCTGCTGTAATTGGTGATATTGTAGACTTTAATCTAGTATTAGGTGCTTGGGGTGATACTACTCCTCTTGTAACAGGAGTAATTAAAATAACAAGCACTACACAAAGAATCTGTATTGTATCTGCCCTAGCAGAACAAGCAGGACATACAGGTGGAACTTATCCCACAAATCCCACAAATCCATTTAACAGTGTATTAAGCATAGCGTTCCTAAGATCTTTATAAAAAAGTTATGACTCAACCAGGACTGCAATATCCGAATGGCAGTAATCTAGGAATACTTCGATCAAACGATAATTATTATATTCCTGTTACTGTTCCAAATTCGTCACCACAGTCCGGTCCTATAACATATAGTCTTATCAATGCTACCAGTAGCAGTACTCAACTCCCTCCTAATCTTAGATTAGATTCTAGTTCGGGGTATATCTACGGTCGTGTTCCGCCCCAAATAGAATACCTTAAAGAGTATTCTTTAACAATTCAAGCTAGTGGATCAATTCCAACTACTAGTACTGTTTATTCTCTAGGAATAACCAGTGTCAATCCAGATGCTATAACTTGGGTCAGCAGTAGCACTTTATCAATTAATCAAGGATTAATAAGTGAGTTATCAATCCTTGCTACACATACCGAAACTCAATCTATTTTAGAGTACGGTTTTGCTAGTACTACTGCTATATTCCTAGGAGGATTTACCTTAACCAACACAGGAAATATTGTAGGCCAGGCTACTACACCAGGAATATTTACAGCCACTGTAGTTGCATTTCCTGTAATTAATTTAGATGGAGGGCCTGCAAATCAGCCACACGATCTTACTGTTTCTGGAGGATCTGCGGTATCTGTTTATGAAGGCGATGAATTAGAAACAGTAACTAAATCAGTAACTACAACTTATGAATCTATAATAACCGGTGGAACATCTCTTGTTTCTGGTACAGTAACATTAGATGGCGGATCAGCTACCCTTGTAGGTACTACAGTAACTGATGGTGGAAATGTATCTTCTACATTTATTGTCACTACGACAATTCAAGAAACTGTAACAGTAGTAGTTACCTCACCAACTGGAGCATTATTAGACGGCGGTACTGTTTCTTCTACTTATAATTCTACAGCATCTGGCGGGACTTCTAAATTAAAGTTCATTGAAATACCACATGATACTGACGGGGGAGCTTCTGCAAGTATTCATAATACTATCAACGACCCGGATACAGATGGTGGGTCAAGTATATCTGTTTACGAGTTTGGTAATATTGTAGATGGTGGAGATACTAATTCATCATACACCTACTACGATACTAATGGTGGTTATGCTGTAACTGTGTTCAGTAACGAAGACCCAGTTGCAGATGGTGGGCCTGCACAAATTGCCTCAAGTTTAGTAGGTCCTGTATATCCATTTGCTTTCTCTACTCAAGATATTACAATTAATGTATTACCATCTTCAAATACATACACTGGAATATATGTAAGACCATTCCTAAGTATACCTAAAAGAAAGTCTTATCTAGAGTTTATGAGTAACACAACTGTGTTCCCTGCTAACTTGTTGTATAGAGGTGATGATCCAAACTTTGGTGTACAAAAAGATCTTAAAATGTTTTTAGAATTTGGCATACAAACTCTAAATCTTAATCAGTATACTTCGGCACTATATGAAAATTTTAATCGTCGACGATTAACTTTTGGCTCTGTTAAAGTAGCTCGAGCCAAAGACCAACTTGGAAATTATCTATATGATGTTGTTTACGTTGACATTGTAGATAACATCGCCGGAGTAAAACCTACCATTTATGATAATAATTCAATCTATTATCCAGCAAGTTTAGATAATATGAGAACACAATTAGAGTCTATAGTTTTACCAAATTATTCTTATATATCAGTAGACCAATATCGGTTACCTAAATTCATGCAGACAGCACAGTCCGGAACATATCTGCCTACCAATTATATTACCGTAGTTCCACTATGTTATGTACAACCAGGAAAGAGTAGTATTGTTGTTGATCAAATTAAACTATCAAAATTTGATTTCAAATTATATGATTTTGAAATTGATAGATTAATTATACAAGATACGCTTGATTATGCCACCGCTAAATATATCATATTCCCTCGACGTAGTTTAACATCTGTAATACCGCAGGATCAATTAATATTTGTTGATCCAACAACATCGACAAGTTTTATTACAGATGATAGTGGAAATTCATTATTGAGAGATTAACACATGACAACTATAAGCAATTTACCCACACTAACAACTATTACCAACAATACTCAAGTTTTAATTGTTGCAGAGGACCAACAAGTTATCCCATCAGTTACTAAAAAAGTATCACTAACTACTTTGTTTGCAGAAGCAATTAACGGGATAGTCGGAGCACAAGGTGTACACGGAGCACAAGGTATTCAAGGACCAAGTGGTCCAAACTCTGGCATACAAGGTTCTACAGGTCAGTCAATTCAAGGATCACAAGGATTCCAGGGCACACAAGGACTACAAGGACTACAAGGTGTTCAGGGAGTTCAAGGAAGATTTGGGCCACAAGGAGTTCAAGGGAAAGCTGGTGCTCAGGGCACACAAGGATTTGGATCACAAGGAGTTCAAGGCACTGCTGGTACTGTCCAAGGCACCCAGGGTACTCAGGGACAATCGATACAAGGTACATCTGGATCAATTATTGCTAGATCTACTGCTTCCGGATCAAGTAGTAGTATATCTAACGGAGCAACATCTAACTTTAGCATTACTGGATATAAAAGTTATTCATTATTAAAACTATCAACCAATGCCGCTGCCTGGGTTAGATTATATACCACCAGTGCCGCTAGAACAGCAGATTCATCTAGAGTACAAAGCATTGATCCGATACCAGGAACAGGTGTTATTGTCGATGTTGTAACAACGAGTACATCAACAGTTCCATACACACAACCCATAACTCCGGGGCTAATAGGATTCAATGATGACAGTTCACCTAATACAAACATATATGCGGCAGTAACTAATCTTAGTGGTTCTACACAAGCTATTACAGTTACGTTAACATTATTACAATTAGAATTATAATAGTAAATGTCAACATATTCTACAATATTAAATGTTTCTTACGGTAGTAATCCTTTACAATTTGTAAATTTATACTACCCAACTGTAACACCAAAAGGCACAATATTACACATTCACGGTGGTGGTTGGGTCTCCGGTGATGGAACTGATCCAACTTTTCCATCCTCAACTGCGGCTAGCACTCTTGATGTAGCACAGATTGCGGCGGCTGGATACGCTGTTATAGACATGAATTATCGAGACCGTAGTCCAGGCAATGGTGGTGGATTAGAAACTACCGGAGTATTACCTGGAAATATTTTAGACGTTGCTACTGTGTTAGGCCTTTGTTTAGATTCGGCTGCGGCTACATCCGCTGGGGGTCAGTGGCCAACTGTGCAAAGTTATGTAGCATCTCACGGTGGATTGGTTGTGGGTGGAAGCAGTGCAGGTGGACATTTAACCATTTCTGGAGTATGTCACTATGGTACAATTTCTGGAAACTGGCCCAAGGCAGCAATCAGTATTGAAGGTCCATTAGATATTAATTATGTTGCAACTGGTACTAACTATATAGATCCATATATAAGATCTACTATTGTTGATCAATATGTCCATACTGGTCTTGAATCAGATTTGAAATTAGCCAGCCCGTTTTGGCAATACGGTACACAACTAGGAGTAAGTGGAGCACCCTCTCCTGGCCCTTGGTTCAATGCTGTAAATAATAGTACATGTAAGTTTATTTTTTTACATAATGACTACGATACCCTAGTTCCTCTCCATACTGTTGCGCCCTGTGTTGTTAGTTTTGCAACTTATAATTCTACCAATACTAGTGTAATCCGTGTATTAGAAGGCCCGCCTTTAGGTAATTTTGATGGATTTAGTCCAATAACTGTTAAAGGTACTCTATCGTCGACTAGTCAACTTCCTAGTAGCGGCCAAACACTAGGTGATGTTTATTATTTACCCAACGGAGACTGGCTATACAATAATGGTACATATCCAGGGCATAGTGTTGCAGGTGAAATTAATTATCCGGCCAGTGTTAATGGTTTCACTGTTTGGTGGCTACATAATAATACTACCCCAGAAGCAGTATACATGTTAGATATTGCAGATAGTATATTCAACGATTATGTAATTAATCCTAGTTCTGGAACAATAACTACTGGTACTACTGGTGTATCATATAGTCAACAATTTACTGCACATGATGGAAGATTTATTGCGTATACATATTCTATTGCACGTGGTACCATTCCTACAGGACTAACATTGAATTCGTCAACCGGAGTACTTTCAGGAACACCATCTGTTCCAGGATTATATCAATTTGCTGTAAGAGCAGTGGATGCTAACGGTGCTTCTGTACTAGGAAACTATCAATTAACAATTGTTAGTTCTTCTACTATAACATATAATCCTAAGATACTTCCTCAGGGACAAGATTCTATATTTACAGGTCTTAGATATCCTATAGCCCCATGGCATACACAATACAGTCCAGGTGTTGGAGGCGATTTTCTTAACGGTAATATTTCGGATAGCAGTAATTCAAACCCTGATTTTACTGGAAAACATATCTATGTTGTAGATGAAATATACTGGGGTACTGGTAAGCCTGCAGGACAAGATTTACAAGCATTGTGCGATTATTGGAGATATCACGGTGCAAGTCCTGGAGTAGGTATTAATCATGCTGCCGAAGCAGGGTATAGTGGTAATACTCCTGTACCAACTGCTACCATTCTTGCAGACGCATTACGTTGTGATTGGGTAGCATTAGACCCGTATCTATTAACATCAAGTGTTATATACTTTAATAGTGGCAATCCTACAATAAATCAAACAAGTATTAATAATACTATTGCAGGACTCATTTCTTGGACTCAAGGATGGATTGATAGGCTAGCACCGTATGGCATCCCTGTTGTGCTTATTACTCAGGGTATTAGAGAATTGGGCATGAGTCAAACTTATGTAGATCAATATCTACAAGCACAATATAGTACCTTTGGCCGATATTCAATACCTATGAGAATAGTATTTCCTTATGAAGTGTTGTTAGGCCTTGAAGTATTTACATTGGCTAATGTAGATGCTAGTCCATATATTAATTCTTATCCATTTGCCCAAACTAACCTACACTTTCCAAATTTAACTTCTGCTAGACCTGCCAAAGGTCAACTTTATCCTAGAAATACTGTTCGGTACTAAAATTAATTTCGTATAAATATACGATAAAAGGGTAATTTATAACATGGCACGACCGAACCTTACTGCACTTCCACAACTAACTAATCCCACGAACGCAACCCTAATCATCGTTCAAGATTCGGCTGTAAACCAATATATTACAGTAGCACAAGCAAAAGATTTATTATCTGGCGGTCCTAGCGGGCCTGTAGGGCCTGTAGGGGCACAAGGAGTTCAAGGCGCTCAGGGATTACAAGGTATCACTGGAGAGGGAACTCAAGGTACACAAGGTACACAGGGAATTGGATCTCAGGGAACACAAGGTACACAAGGATCGGGGGCACAGGGAACACAAGGATCACAGGGAATACAAGGAACTCAGGGTGCTTTAGGAGTACAAGGTGTTCAAGGGCATTCTGGTTCTCAAGGAACTCAAGGCGCTCAGGGATTTGGATTGCAGGGTGTTCAGGGTACTGCTATTCAAGGTGTCCAGGGACCTGCCGGTAGTATGCAAGGTACTCAGGGAAGTACTGGTTCGCAAGGTGTTCAGGGAACTGCTATTCAAGGTGCACAAGGAACTGCTATCCAGGGCACTCAAGGCGCACAGGGCACCCAAGGTATTGCTATTCAAGGTGCACAGGGCATGGCAGGTAATGTACAAGGTACACAAGGAGCCCAGGGATTACAAGGAGTTCAAGGTATTGCTATTCAAGGTGCACAGGGCATGGCAGGTAATGTACAAGGTACACAAGGAGCCCAGGGATTACAAGGAGTTCAAGGTACTGCTATTCAAGGAGCACAGGGAATAGCAGGAAGTGTACAAGGTACACAAGGAAGCTCTGGTAGCCAAGGTATAGCTGGTAATGTCCAAGGCGTTCAAGGCGTTCAAGGTATGGCGGGCAATGTCCAAGGTACACAAGGGAGTTCTGGAGCGCAAGGAGTACAAGGAGCCGCTATTCAAGGTGTTCAAGGAATGGCTGGTAGTGTTCAGGGTACACAAGGAAGTTCTGGTAGCCAAGGTATAGCTGGCAATATTCAAGGTGTTCAAGGTGTCCAGGGCATGGCTGGCAATGTTCAAGGTGTTCAAGGAACAACTGGATCTCAGGGCGTTCAAGGAACTGCGGTTCAAGGAGCACAGGGAATAGCAGGAAGTGTACAAGGTACTCAGGGAAGTTCTGGAGCACAAGGAACTAATTCAGCTCAAGGCGCTCAAGGCGTCCAAGGTATGGCGGGTAATGTACAAGGTACCCAAGGAAGTTCTGGAGCACAAGGAATACAAGGAACTGCACTCCAAGGTGCACAGGGTATGGCAGGAAGTGTACAAGGTACCCAAGGAAGTTCTGGAGCACAAGGAACCAATTCGGCTCAAGGAGCCCAAGGTGCACAGGGTATGGCGGGCATGTACAAGGACCAAGCGGCCCTAGTGGACCAAATGGTACTAATGGAACAAATGGATCGAGTGGACCAAGCGGCCCTAGTGGACCAAACGGCCCCACTGGACCAAGCGGCCCTAGTGGACCAAATGGTACTAATGGAACAAACGGTACTAATGGATCAAGTGGACCAAGTGGCCCCAGTGGACCTACTGGACCAGCTGGTACTAATGGAACAAACGGTACTAACGGTACAAATGCATCCATTTCATTATCTAGTGGATATGTTGCATACGGTACAGGGAGCGGAGTAACAGGTAGCAGTAATTTAACATTTGATGGTAGCAATTTAACTGCATCAGGAAATATTACTGCTTACTCAGATCAAAGAATTAAAACAAATATTGTTACTATTCAAAATGCTTTGGACAAAACTTTAGCAATGCGTGGTGTAACATATAATCGAATAGATGATAATACTGTCGGATTGGGCGTCGTTGCTCAAGAAATACAAAAAATATTACCAGAAGTTATTGTAGTCAATTCCGATGGAATGTTGAGTGTTGCATATGGTAATATTGTGGGCATACTCATCGAAGCAATTAAAGAACTTAAAACAGAAATAGACGAACTTAAAAGGTAATTCGAATAATGACAACAAGACCAAGCCTTACAGCACTTCCACATTTAACTAATCCTACATCAGAATCAACATTAGTAATTGTTCAAGATGGAACTGTAAACCAATATATTACAGTTCCTCAGGCAAGAGATTTGTTGTCTGGAGGACCAAGCGGTCCTGTTGGCCCATTAGGAGCACAAGGGGTTCAAGGGCCACAAGGACCACAAGGGGTTCAAGGTGTACAGGGAGTGCAGGGTCTACAAGGTCAATGGGGACCACAGGGCGTTCAAGGCATACAAGGGGCACAGGGATCACAAGGGGCACAGGGATCACAAGGTACTCAAGGGGTTCAGGGACATTTAGGTCCACAGGGAATTCAAGGGGTGCAAGGATTACAAGGTCATTTTGGACCACAGGGCGTTCAAGGTCCTGCGGCTAGTGTTGCTACAGGTGTAATTGGTGGAAGCACAGGTAGCTTATTAATACAGGCTTCGGGTACAGTAACTAGCTTTATACCTATTGGACCTGCCGGTTACCTACTACAATCAAATGGAACTACTGCTACATGGGTAAGTACAAGCACTATCGTAACTTCTCCTGGACAGGCAAATAAGATTTATGTTAACACCTTAACCAATGCGGATTCAACAACATACTACCCTGTAATGGTAGCCAGTGTAGGATCATATGTTAATGACTATGCTAATGCTAATTTAAGTTATGTAGCCAGTACAGGAGTGCTAACTGTACCTTCGATTACTATAACAACCAATACCAATGCTGTGTCAACTACTACCGGTGCACTAACTGTTGCAGGTGGAATCGGAGTTGGTGGTGATATTTACTTTGGTGGTCGTTTATATCAAAATGGTGTGCTGTTTACAGGCGGTGGTGCACAGGGAGTCCAAGGTGTGCAGGGTGCTCAAGGAATTCAGGGAGTCCAAGGTGTGCAGGGCCTACAAGGTACACAGGGACATACTGGGGCACAGGGAGCACAGGGAATTGGAGTACAAGGTACTCAGGGCATGGCCGGTAGTGTGCAGGGAACTCAAGGAGCACAGGGTCTACAAGGCGGTGGTACGCAAGGCGTTCAAGGACCGGCTGGTAGTATGCAAGGAACTCAAGGGTTACAAGGAGCACAAGGACCAGCATTACAAGGGCCACAAGGACCAGCTGGTAATGTTCAAGGTACACAAGGAGCTCAAGGATTACAAGGCGGCGGTACACAAGGACCACAAGGACCAGCTGGTAGTATGCAAGGAACTCAAGGAAGTTCTGGAGCACAAGGAACTAATTCAGCTCAAGGAGCCCAGGGTCTTCAAGGACCAGCTGGAAGTGTACAAGGAACTCAAGGAGCTCAAGGAGCTCAAGGTACTGCTATTCAAGGTACACAAGGACCAGCTGGAAGTGTACAAGGTACACAAGGAGCTCAAGGAAGTCAGGGAGCACAGGGAATACAAGGTACTCAAGGCTTGCAAGGAGAAAAAGGAATCCAAGGATCACAGGGAACTCAAGGTACTTCAATTCAGGGAGTGCAGGGTGTCCAAGGACATGTTGGAGCACAAGGGGCTCAAGGCACACAAGGACTAGGTTCACAGGGAACTCAAGGTACTTCAATTCA
>Ga0208500_1000130_pt1 | contig 20541 bp, 13 predicted proteins | sample CryBogCBE17Sep08_FD_184568 | JGI IMG/M metagenome (GOLD analysis project Ga0208500, IMG submission 184568) | Freshwater microbial communities from Crystal Bog, Wisconsin, USA - CBE17Sep08 (SPAdes) | ecosystem: Environmental > Aquatic > Freshwater > Lake | place: Crystal Bog, Wisconsin, USA...
GAATCGTGGTTATCTGCCTGTTCCTCTTAAGTATTATGGCGCTCACACTGGTCGTTGGTCTGGAGCTGATTCTGTCAATTTTCAGAACCTACCTAGCCGTGATAAAGCCAAAAAAGCCCTAAAGAACGCGATAATTGCCCCAGAAGGGTACGTGATCATCAATTCGGACTCAAGCCAGATCGAGGCGCGGGTGCTTGCGTGGTTGGCTGGGCAAGATGGCGTAGTCAAGCAGTTCGCCAACAGGGAAGACGTATACAGTGTATTCGCGTCGGTAGTTTACAACCGCCCCATAAGCAAGGCTAACCCAGTCGAACGGTTCGTAGGCAAGACCTGCGTGTTGGGATTGGGCTACGGCACTGGAGCTAAGAAGCTACAGCAGACCCTGTCTTTAGGCGGGGCTGAGTTGGACGATGCCGAATGCAAACGCATAGTAGACCTGTACAGGGATACGAACTATCGGATCGTGGAGTTGTGGCGCGAGTGTGATGTTGCGTTGCAGCAAATGTCGGCTTGGGGTAAGGGCAAGAAACCTTACAAGCTAGATGAACACGGTGTAATAACCATCGACTCAGAAGGGATTTTGTTACCCAACAATTTGTATATCCGATACCCCGACTTGCGGTACAATAGCGACTCTAAGATGATCTACACCTCTCGTAGGGGTGTGGTGAGTATTTGGGGAGGGGCGATGGTTGAGAACATCGTACAGGCGCTAGCGCGGATCATCGTGGGGGATCAGATGTTAAAGATATCAGAAAGGTATCACATAGCTCTGACCGTACACGATGCCATAGTCGTGGTTGTGCCTAGTGATCAGCGAGAAGAGGCTATGAAGTTTATTGAGGACTGCATGTCGACTCCTCCTGATTGGGCAAAGGGTTTGCCAGTAGCTTGCGAGGCTAAGTTTGGTAACAGTTACGGAGACTGCTAATGCTTAAATTCGATGGGTTCAACGGCGCGATTCTGTATATAGGCAGGCGGTTTAATGAAGAAGTAGTAGTCTATGACTACGATCAATGTGTTGACATTTTAATTAAACGAGATGGCATGTCACAGGATGATGCGATTGAATGGATGGAGTACAACGTACTAGGTTCTTACTTAGGTGAACAGACCCCGATTTTCGTTAGCCCATCGGAAGAATTAGAGGACGAAGAATCAGATGATTAAATGGTCTTTTAGTAGTCTTAAGCAGTTCAAAAACTGCCCAAGGCAGTATCACGAGATAAAGGTACTGAAGAATTACACCATTCAGGACAACTCTTATACTACCTATGGTAAAGCTGTTCACAAAGCTTTAGAAGAGTACGCAAGAGATCAGAAGCCCTTACCGCTTAACTATGAGCGGTTTAGGAAAGTTGTTGGCGTTTTATTAGCAATAGATGGAGAGCGTTATGTCGAACATGAACTTGCTTTGCGTATTGATCACACTCCTTGTGAGTTTGATGCGCCGGACTATTGGGTAAGAGGAATCATAGACTTATTGATTGTAGATGGTGACATGGCATACATAGTTGATTACAAAACTGGATCAGATAAATATCCTGATATGAATCAATTAAAGCTGATGTCGCTGTTGGTGTTCTGTCATTTCCCTGATGTGAGATGTGTCAAGGCGGGGTTGTTGTTTTTGTTAAAAGAACGATTCATTGACGATACATTTTTCAGGGAAAAGATGGATGAGTATTGGGAAAGTTTTTGGCAAGTGCTACGTAGGATTGAGATGGCTCACGAGACAGGTAAGTGGTCTAAGAATCCATCGGGTCTATGTAGGTTCTGTCCTGTAGATACTTGCGAATTTCATAAGGATTAATTATGCCGTACACTAAATCACCGCGCCCGTATAAGCATGAATATCAGATGCAAAAGAAACGTGGCGAACATGAGAACCGTATGGAGCGACAACGCGCGAGACGGAAGTTGGACAAGAAGGGCATCAGCCGCAAAGGCAAGGATGTTGCACATGTCAAGGCGCTATCCAAAGGTGGCAGCAACAAAGATGGCATCCGTCTAGAATCACCGCATAAGAATCGTTCTTTCAAGCGTAAAGCTGATAGTTCGATGAAGTAACACTAGGCAAGGCATGAGTGTCAAGGTGTGGGGTCATTCATCCCCCGACTATAGTGTGTAGTCAAACCATGCCAGTTCAAGGTGGGTTTGTATTCTCGAATACCCTTGGCTCACTGATTGAACCGACTGACCCCCGTAAGGGGTTGAGTTTAAATTTAGTAAGAGGAAGTTATGGAAGTAATTGACGATATTGCTATTCGTATTAAATTGCCGACGACGATGTTAGATTCGTTTGATACCGTCGAGCGATACGAAGTCATAGAACAGAACGACAAAGAGTCTACTGTTTTAATTTGTTGGGATCATCCTGAAGTTGCTGCGGTCTCTAAGATCATTGACAGCACTCGACCAGATATGACGATACCTAATTTGCCGTCTCCGATGGTGCGGGATTATAAATTCTCAGGGCTTTACACCCCATACAGCCATCAGAAGGACACTGCATCATTTTTGAGTGTGAGGCAAAGGGCGTTCTGTTTCAGCGAGGCAGGTACAGGTAAAACGTCTTCCTCGTTGTGGGCTGCTGATTACCTAATGAAGGAAGGTCTGGTTAACAGAGTCCTCGTAATTTGTCCTGTATCAATCATGTATACAGCGTGGCAAGACGAAGTATTTAAATCGGTGATGCACCGTACCTGCGGTGTAGCGCACGGCAGCAAAGAGAAACGTAAGAAAATTATACGTGGGGATTACGACATTGTAATCATTAACTACGACGGGATCGGAGTAGTCCACGACGAGCTTATCGCGGGCGGGTTTGACCTGATCATAGTTGACGAAGCGAATGCCTATAAGAACAGCACCACGCAACGGTGGCGCAAGCTTGCTAAGTTAATAAAATCAAACACATGGCTATGGATGATGACGGGCACACCTGCGGCGCAGTCCCCAATGGACGCTTTTGGACTATCTAAGATGGTCTCTCCGTATCGAGTCCCTAAGTTTATGACCGCGTGGCGGGACAAGGTGATGGTGCAGGTCACGAGATTTAAGTGGATGCCTAAGATGAATGCCAAGAGTATTGTACATTCTGCGCTGCAACCTGCGATCCGATACAATAAGATTGACTGCGTTGATTTACCTCCTGTTGTTTATCAGACACGGGATGTACCATTATCGCCACAAGCCGCCAAATACTACGTCAACCTAAAACGTCAGCTACAGATTGAAGCAGGGGGCGAACAGGTCAGCGCTGTCAATGCTGCGGCTGCACTCAACAAGTTATTACAGATATCTGGTGGAGCGGTCTATGCCGACCAAGGGGCGGTGCTGGAGTTCGATATCAGCCCACGACTAAAAGAATTGAAAAATGTACTTGAAGAAACTGTAAATAAGGTTATAGTATTCGTCCCCTACACGCATACCATACAGGTGGTTCAGCAGTTCCTATTCTCGCAGGAGATATCGAACGAGATCATCAATGGTGAAGTGACGGCTAAAAAACGAGCGGAGATTATTACGAGATTCCAACAGCAGGAAGACCCACGAGTCCTTGTTATTCAGCCACAAGCTGCATCGCATGGCGTGACTTTAACTGCTGCGGATACGGTGGTGTTTTGGAGTCCTGTCTTATCAGTGGAGACGTACTTGCAATGTATTGCACGTATTGACCGCGTAGGACAGAAAAACAAAATGCTGGTGGTTCATTTACAAGGAAGCGATGTGGAAAGGAAAACGTATTCAGTGCTGCATAGTAAAGTACACAGCCATAACCAATTGGTTGATCTTTATAAGCAAGTACTAGATGTTGAGGATTCAGTTAATTCAGTTGAAGCAGTAGAGGAGATGTACGATGAGTAATGTGGATGTGAATGAGTTGGTTGAAATATACCTAGAGATTCGTACTAAGCGTGATGAGATTAAGCGTCAGTACGAAGCGCATGATCTGGAATTAAAATCCGATCTTGAAGAGTTAGAAGCCGCTATGATGAATGTCTGTAATGAGATGAACGTCAATAGCATCAATACGAATCACGGCACAATTATACGCAAACTAAACGAGCGTTACGTGTGCAGTGATTGGGATAATTTCAGACAGTTCGTGCTTGAAAACGAAGCGGTTGATCTGTTTGAGAAACGAATTCACCAAGGGAACTTCAAACAATTTATGGAAGACCATAAAGACGATGGACTACCCCCCGGCATCAATGTGATGCGTGAGTTCGATATTAGTGTTCGTAAAGCTACCAAGAAGTAAGGAAGTATCATGTCAAACGATTTAATTTTGTCGATCAAAAAGAATTTGCCCTCAGTTGCCAAACATGGTGTTGACGAGGAAACTCGCGCCCTTGCTGGCGGTGGAGGCGGTGGCGGTAAACGCATCTCAATCAAAGGTGGTGTGTTCCGTAAGATTGTGAATGGCACTGAGATCGGTTCTGTTGATGAGCGGTTCTTAGATGTGGTGTTTGTACGCGTTGCCAAAGACCCGAGCCGTACCTACTACGCTCGTGGGTATAAGGAAGGTACTAAGGTATCGCCTAATTGCTGGTCTACCGACAGTAAGACTCCAGACCCTGAAGTCAAGAATCCTATCTCAGCCAAATGTGAAGGCTGTCCTATGAGCATTAAGGGCAGTGGTCAAGGTGGTAACGGTGCGGCTTGTCGCTTGCAGTGGCGTACGGCTGTTGCTCTGCCAGATGATCTGGATGGAGATGTGTATCAGTTTGTCGTACCTGCTACCTCATGCTTCGGTAAGGAAGAGAATGGCAAGTACCCATTACGTGCCTATGGTCAAGCGTTAGCAAACCACAACATCAGTGTATCGAATGTTGTGACTAAGGTTTCGTTTGATACTAAGTCACCGGTGCCGCGTGTTCTGTTCACCCCAGTGATGCCTTTGGACGATGAAGCTATCGAAATGATTGCGGAACAGAAAAAGAAACCTGCTGCTGAGAGCGCAATTAAATTAACTGTATTCCAGCAAGATGGTGGCGAAGAGTCAGAGACGACTGAGGAAGCATCAGCTCCGGCTGCTAGCGAAGTTGCTGAACCTGTTGTGCGTGAAGCAGTCAAGCCTAAAGCTGAACCGATCGGCGAGAATAATGTATCGGACGTTGTTTCTAAATGGTCTAAGAAAAAGAAGGGGTAAGACATGCCACGAGTATTTAGTGATAAGTTCTTAATTGAACTAGGCAAGCAAGACGGAACTAAATTAGGTATCAGTCTGGCAAAGCTTTGTGTCAAGGCGAACTTACCTGCTTCCTACGCTGCTATCGCACTTGAGACTTCTCCTACAACAGTGTACGGATGGTTTAGAGGACGGGGCATTCGTGAAGCAAAATACAAGATCGTGGAAGTGTTGATCGACTTCTTAAAGGAAGGATTGGAGTCTGGAAGATTACCGGCTAAATCAAGTAGTGATGCGAGAGCATACATTAAAGAGATAACCGGATTAGATATCTGATCCTTTGCGTATCAACTAGCGGCGTGGGTAACTGCGCCGCTCTTTCCCATCTTAGAAGACTATGCTAAAACAATTTTACGAAAAGCTGCTGCCGTCTCATGGTGTCTATTGCGCTGTGGGGATCAAGGGGGGCGTTGTAAAACAACGCTTTGCCGAATCAATTGATGAACTGTTGGAGATCGCTAATGATTTAAAAAACCGTGAACATAATGTTTACATCGCGCCTAATTCTTTTGATGGGCATACTCGTAAAGCTGCTAAGGCTTTGCTGTCTCATTCGTTCTTTGTGGACTTAGACGTAGGCAGTGAAGAGAAGAAGTATCCGAACAAGCAAGAAGCGTATGACGCTTTGAACACGTTTGTGTTTGGGAACGACCTGCCTCCTCCTGTAATTATTGACTCAGGCACTGGCATTCAAGCTTATTGGTTGTTTGAGGATGACGTTCCGGCTAGTGATTGGATTGCGTATGCGACCAAGTTTAAAGAGTATTGCATAGATAACGGACTGCGTATTGACCCTGCCGTGACGGCAGACGTTGCCAGAATTATGCGATGCCCTGACACGTTTAACTATAAAACTGAACCTCCTAATCCGACTAAGTTTTTGTCGGAGGAAATAAACCAATATGATTTTGGTATGTTCAAGGAGTTCTTGGGTGAGGTTGAGGTCAATTCAGAAGTTGCTGATATATTCGCCAAAGCCAAGAAAGGTTTAGATAACGAAGTAGATGTATTTAAGAATGAAAACTTTGAGTACGACTTTAGTGATATTGCAGAAAAAAGTTTAAACGGCAAAGGCTGTAATCAGATTAAATACATTCTGGAAAAAGCCGCAGAGTGCCCAGAGCCATTATGGTATGCCGGTATCTCAGTAGCGGTTCGTTGTGTGGACGGTAAAGAAGCCATTCACATGATGTCCGAAGATTACCCCGGCTATAGTCCCTCGGAGACTGAGTATAAAGCTCAACAGTCTTTAGAGAACGCGAGTTGGGCGCATTCGTGTCTTGCATTTGAAAAGGAAAACCCAAGTGGCTGCGATGGATGCCCATTCAAAGGAAAGCTTAGATCAAAGTCTCCAATCGACCTTGGACGAAAGTTTATTGAGGCAACGGAAGAACCCAAAGAGGTGGGTGAAGCGGACGCAGTTCGGGATGAAGCGAATCCCAAAGAAGTTCCTTTCTTCCCACCAGAGATAAGACCGTTTGTTCGCGGTAAGTTTGGCGGCGTGTACTTCATGCCTCCTGCTGATGAGAATGGAGACAGAGACGATCCAGTATCCATTATTGACGAGGACTTTTATCCAGTTAAACGAGTGTGGGCAGGGCCTACCGATAAAGAATGTTTATTGATGCGGTATGTGTTACCACACGATCCGCTGAGGGAATTCTTACTACCTTTGAAATACGTCTGCACGTTCGATAAGTTGAAGCAGATTTTGTTTGAAAACGGGGTTAATTTCCATATCAGCCAGACACAAAAGATGTTTGACTACCTTAATAAGTGGACAAACTATTTAAAGAAGAAGGAAGAATCAGAAATTATGAGACAACAATTAGGTTGGACAGAAGACAGATCAGCGTTTGTATTAGGCACCGTTGAGATTACTTCAGAAGGTAAGGAGCGACAAGCTGCCATATCCCCTATGATCAGAAACGTGTCTAAATTCATGCGTCCGATGGGCAGCTATCAAGTATGGAAGGATTCGGTAAACAGACTTAACGAGCCGGGGTTTGAGATTTTGGCGCTTGGTCTACTGCAAGGGTTTGCATCGCCTCTGATGACCTATACTGCGGTTCCCGGGGCTACGATTTGCTACCAAAACACCGACAGTGGCGTGGGTAAGACTGGCGCGGTATACGCGGGTCTGAGTGTTTTTGGCGACCCGTACAATAGCAGTATCCTAGAGGGCTTATCTACCGACAACGCGTTTACTGGGCGCTATTTAGGGCTTAAGAATATCCTATTAGGCTTAGACGAGGTGTCTAACATCCCTGCTGATCTGCTATCTAAACTGCTGCACCGCATCAGCCAAGGTAAGGCCAAGTTACGTATGCAATCATCGGCGAATGCGGAACGGGATCACGAGATGTCTGCGTCATTGCAGGGGGCGTGGTCATCCAACCAATCAATGTATGACCGACTGTTCTCTTTAAAATCCGCGCCACAAGGCGAGATCATGCGGTTAATTGAGTTGTATGTACGCAAGCCAAAGCCGATGGAAGAGAATGATCTACTAGGGCTTGAGATTTTTAACCCGCTGAAATTGAATTATGGATGGGCTGGGCCTGAATTCATCAAGCATCTTTACAAAGTCGGTGATGCCCGTATCTTGAAGTTGATTACCAAATGGGAGCAAAAGTTCATTAAGGACTACGGCGCTGACTCCGCTTACCGGTTCTATAAAAGCGCAATTGCTACTTGCTTTGCGGGTGGGGAGCTAGCAGTAGAGGCAGATATCATAAACCTTGATCTTGAGCGGATATATAACGCGGTAATTTTGAATATGATTCAGGCGCGAGATAAGACCATCAAGCCAAGTGACGTAGACTACAGAGCGTTGGTGTCTGATTTTTACTACAAGAACATTGGATGCTTCTTGGTGTTTGACGAGAACAATAACCCTCGCAAGGACACTTTCAGAGGCAACAACCTGCTTGGACGTATTGAATTAGAGAGCAGTAAGGTCTATATCCACCGTGGCGAGATGCGTAAGTTCTTAAATGAGCGGCAGATTAGTACGCGTGAGTTTGAGATGATGCTTGAGAAAGAAGGGCTTTTATTAGAAAGCAATTGCCAGAGACGACTGTCTACCGGTGCAGGTACGGGCTTTGGCGCAACCCCTCCAATTCGTGTTTATGTGTTCAAGAGTGAGTTCGATGCATCAGAATTTGCAGCAGAATGATTTTGAGGAGCCGGAGTGGCTATTCCCGTTTGACGCAATGGATATCGGGGATAGCTTCTTTATACCTACGCTAAAGCCAGCCAACATGGTTTACGTGATTGACACCCGCGCCAAAAGTGCGAAGTGTAAGATACGACTTGCTGTGCAAGTCCATGAAGGCTGTCTTGGCGTTAGAGTATGGCGTATAGGCTAGGGTTCAACACCGTAACGTGCAGCGTTTTCAACGATTGCACGTTTATAAACGTCCATAGCATCACGGAGTTGTTTTGAGTACTCTTGTTTTTGCACAGGTGTAAGATTCGGCATACGCTGAATAGTATTTAAATCCCTTTCTAATTTATTTATTGCGCCTTGAGAACCTTTGAATATCTCGTAAGCGGCAACCTCATTTTGATGGGTTTGAATATACTTTGCGGCCTGTTCAGTATCAGGGTCGTTAAAAGCTTGCCCAATTTTTTCTATCTTACTTTTTATGCCGACATAGTCTTCGTTAGCTGCATCGGTTCTACGGCTGATGAATGATCCAGCAAAAGGTTTTAGGTCTGTGGCTTTGACGCCTTGGCCTGTGGCGATTTGATTAGCTGCATAGCCCATACCCAAAAGATCATGCACACCATCCAGATAGCTAGTCATAAACGTATAAGCTACGTTAGGAGGCACATCTACTCCCAGATTATGATACATCCAAATGGATAAGGTCTTGTATTGATCAGGTACCCCTGCACCGCCTGTATAAGCGGCTGGGGTCTTGGTTGCGTATTCGTTATAGATTGAATGCCCACGGGAGTCTTTGTTCGCAAGCAACATCATAGGCAATTCAAGAGCCGTAGGCGATACCATGTACGCCGCCCAAGTCAATGGGTCTTTGGTTGGAGAAATGTCTGACGTTTGCTTCGGCAAAAATTCGCTGATGATTTTGGAAGTATTTTGCCCAAACTCTTTAAAGTTCTGAGACCCATCTGCCAAGCCGCCAATTTGTTCGCCTATTCCAATTAGGTTGTTAGGAGGAAACCCATAAGGAAGATCAAGATAAGTCTCTCCATCCGCAGTAACAGGGATACGGAATGATCTGGTAGCTCGACTTTCTTTTTCTTTCTTCTCTTGCAGTTTTTGGTACTGCTCCCAAGTCAATAACCCTCCGGCAGCTAATGCATACGCCCAACTGTTCTTTAAGAAGTGTAAGAACACCCCGGAACCGATCATAGTCGCAGCACCCTGCTTTGCATATCTGCGTTCTTGTAAGAGCCGTTGTCGGGCAGTCGCACGTTCTTTGGCATTCCGCTGCTCTTGTACTTTAGGATCATCAGATTCAGATACAGGCGCAATCTTATCGACTAGTTTATCGATGTTGCCATCAGTCCAGAACATTTTTCTTAAGTGGTCTAATGCAGTGACCTTCGAGGTCATTTCAGGTGCCCAGAACGCATACAGAGACCTTAACACTCTAGACGATTGGTCGCCCCCGCTAAGACTGAAGTTCGCAAGGTTTTTAGCAACGCGGGTTGCGATTGTTTGAGCTTCTTCTAATGATTTACCATTCTGAAGTTCAACTCTTTTAACCAGCCCATAAGCAGAAACGCGGCTTACTAAATCCCATGATCGGTTGTAGTTTTCCAACAAGGTATCCAATGCAGCGAGAACCCTTTGATGTACGGGTTTGACCCTTAAAGATTTTAATTTTTGTTGCGCGTCTTTGAGGTTTAAACCACCTTCAAAGATAGCCATACCACCTTGAGACATCCATTCATGCGCGTCTTGTACGAACTGATTGTCAGCGTGGTCTTGTAAGTATTTTGCGTACTCTTTAGGATTACCTCGACGGGCAAATAGGCCAAACATCTTGAAGCCATCACCACTAACCAAATGTTGTGCCACGTTATTCAGATATTGGAACGTGCCTACCTGCCCCAAATAATGCATTGGCAATTGGGTTGAGTTTGCTAAGGTATGCATCAAGAAGTTTTTGACCGGGAACGCAAACCGGAATCTGGTGTATTGTTTAGCTATACCACCAGTTAACCAACTAGAACCTTTTAATGCCCAATGTAATTCTTGGAATTTTCTACGGATTCCATCCAGTAGTTTTTGGTTATCGAGGCGATAGACTTCCGTGTCACCATTGGGCAATACGTAGTTAATCTTGTCGCCACCCAAATACTTATCTCCACCAGCTTCCTTATCTAAGAAATCAGGCTTCAAGAACCGATCAGTCATCTTGACGGTGCCGACTTTTTTACCTTCAACTTCGCCACTGTCAATTAAGTTTTTGATGGTCAAAGCTAAGTTAGCTTTACCAGCCTTGCTGGCTGATCGCATTGTGTCATAGAACATTTGCGTAAGGGGATTCTCGGTCAGGTGTCTACCACCTTCCATGCCTTCTTCAAACCCAGACACGCCTCCTGCCAGTCGCTTGCCTTCCAGCTCAGTAGGATCAAACTCGCCCTGTCGGGCTTTCATCGGGGCGTAGTTCTTCCATTGGTAAAAATGTTCTGTTAAATCATCTAACCAATCTGTCCAGTTACCGCCCACACGGTCGAGTTCTTTTTTAAGCTCCCGCAAATTGCCGAATTCATCAAGGGCTTTCTCTAGCAACGGGCCAGTTACAGGATGGTCTAAATCCTTTTTAAGAAGCTCTAATACCGCACGGACTTTCTCAGGTTCTGCTTCTGCGGTAACCATAAACATGTCATCGTTAGTATCTGTAGGCAAGGGAGCAGCCATGCCTCGTTCATCAACTTTTCTATGTGGGTAGTAGCTTTCCCCACGAGGATCATGGTTGCGGGTATCGTTGACTATACGATCTAATTGATTCGATAATCCTCTAAGGGCAGCAGCACGTTGATCAGGAGGAATCTTCTGGTTCCCCATCGTCTGCATCGCTTTATCGTAAATCATCTCACGCAAAACGGCAGGGGACTTGCCTAATTCTGATCCAGCAGCTCCGGGCACAACTTTGGTAGCCAGCGGCATGTAACGTCTTATAAGCTCTTTACGTCTTTCAGGAATGGAAAGATACTTCAGGTACCCACCAAAGGTATTCAGCGCCTCATCTGGAGTCAGCCCTTTCGCCACCCCATAATCGTGTACAGCATTCATCACTGCTTTGGCTTGTGGCATCACCTTAGTATTGACGTACCATTCAGTCTTACTGTCCATATTGCCCAAGATGTCAAACGGATTATTCCGTTTCGGGCCTTCTACTTTTAGCAAGCCACGGCGATCTAGGTTGTTTTGGATGCGCTGCGCTTCGTTATAAGCATTCTGTTGCTTCTGCTTAAAGTTTTCCCAAGCCTCATCCAAGTTACTAAATTTGCCTTTGATCTTATTTTTAAGCTCGTCAATCCGATCTTTAGCAGATTTATCTACCGTCTCTTTACCACGGAGTTTTTGCTCCATCTCGGCACGGAGTTCATCAGCGGTTTTCTCACCACCTAGTGGCCCAGTTTTCTCATTTCTGCCGCCACCAGCCCCGGCTTCACTCCTTTGTCCAGAAGCGCCACGGCCTGAAATAGCAGGTTGCTGTACTCGTTCCCCGGCTGGGATTTCTCCGCTAGGCTCGCCGTTGCCTTTAGATATCCTTTCATAGCTAACGCTGGGTTCGATTCGCTCCTCGCTGTCTTGAAGACGTTTTCGAGTAGGGGAGATATCTTCATATGCATAAATTCTTATTCCTTCTGCAATTATGTCACTATTATTTTGTACCAATTTGACAACAGCACGTTTGATCGCATTATATTCTTTCTCTTTATTAGCTTGTAATTTATACTCAATCCTTTGCATTTCTGCTGGAAAGCTTGCATTATGGCTACGCACTTTATGATGCGCCATTTCATGTACCATTGTACCGATGAAACCATATGCGGCCTCAAGCATATTAGGTGATTCAGGTATAAGCGGGTTTAAAAAAGACGCAGCAAAAGGTACCCTAATCGAGACGCCTCGATATTCTTTATCAATAGATATGCCTACACCTTCTTCTTTTAATTCAAGATAATCTAATGCATCCGCAATAATATCTCTAAGACTTAGAAATTGTTTTCCAATCCCGTGAATATATTTATCATAACGATCCCCAAATTTTTGACGCATATAGTTGCTAACTTCCATCGGCCCATCTGGGGTTTGGATAGTTAAGTTGTCATGCACCATTACGCTATTAGGATCAATATCACTTTGCGGGACTGTCAGTTTCCCAGCGTCCGGAATATCAGCTTTTAAATCTTCCGCTTTTAATTCAGGTACTTCTTTACCCCCAACATAAACGATGCCATTTTTAACCTCAACATTATCACCTTTACTAATAGCATCAAATTTTGATTTAGGGGCAGCTATTTTAGGCTCTATGTTTTGTACCTTGCCTAATTTTCCTGATTTATTAAAATATTGAATGCCGCCAAAAGATTTAGCGTCTTCTTTAGCATTTGCATAGCTGTATTGTTTATGAAGATAATTTATTACTTTTTGTAAATCTTTTTCAGCTTCTGGTGTTAAGCTTTTTCTATTAAAAGTAAATGGATACCCTGCTTCTCCGGGCTTAACATTAGGACGGAGGTCTATATAAAAATTGTACGGTATTGCATCCGAAAATAAATTGCCCGGATTTTTTGTTAACTTTTTCTCGAATTGATACAACCCATTTGATAAATAATAAGTATTATTATCATATGTAGCCTTTTTGGGATCAGGTTCGTTACTTACATAAATACGAGCGTTTCCCCAAGGGTACTTTACGTTAGCCCATTGTGAATAGTCAGCAACGGGAAATGTAGACCCTGAATTTTCTATAGGTCTGCCATTATAAGAAACATCAATATTTGCAAATAAAGGACTCTGACGAACAGAGTCTGGAGCGTAATACGAATTTAAGAATCTAATATCCGTTTTTTGCCCGTTAGAAGAACTCATATAATTTTCTGGTATTGTGATCTTTACATGCGTACCATGCCCATCGGGGAATCTTGCGCGGTCTTCTGGAGTAGCATCTCGGATGGAAATACTTGGTGGGGGGAAATTACTTTTTGGACTTAATGACTTCATTAAGTCTTCGCCAGTGGTATTTAATTCTGATACTTTACCATCACGCATAGTAGTAACGTGAATGTCTTTATTAGCATACAGAGTTAACATCTTGGCTATACCAAAACCGCCAGATGCTATATCGCTTTCTTTTTGAGTGCCCGCAATCTCTAAAAACTTTGTAGCTAAAGTTTTAGGTGCCATCCCAGAACCGTTATCAATAATCGAGATAGAACGATCTATAGGGTCTGTTGATATGTCAATCTTACCTTTTTCTATTGAATTATTATCTAATAATGCTTTAACAGCATCAAAAGAATTTTGCATCAATTCTTTAACAGTTACATGAGCCTGTTCGCTTTGGTCACCATATAATTGAGGGCCAAGCATTTTAGCCATACGCTCAACGTCCATTCCCGGTTCAGCGGCAATAGACTCACCTAAAATTCCAAGTTTGGCATCATCGACTGCTTTATTAACTGCATCTGCTGAAGTACCGCCATGTTCCACTAGATCAGTAGAGGCATCGGCAATAGCATCATTGAATGGTTTAGGAGTAGGAGCGGTTATAGTGCTTGGCTCTTCAACAGGGGGCGCTGCGGATTTAGGTTTTTGTATACCTAATAAATCAGAAAGCTCTTGATCCCCGCCGACAGTTGGAGGTGTAGGAGGAGTTCGGGGGGTTACCGGCGGCTCTTCAGGAGGCGCAGTTTTCGTAGCTTGAGGGCCAGTTAAAAGTCTCGTTGGCTGAGTGGGTTCATTCTCAAAAACTCCGGCACCTGCTGGATCGCCTACGAATTCTGCTTCTCTACCAAAAACAGTATTAACACCCAGACCACGTTGTGCGCTAGCACCAAATTTTTGACCTGCGCCTTCTAATCGGGATTCAATTGCTTCACCGAAGGCAGTAGGTTTATTTTGTACGAGACCTAAAGCCGTTGCCATCAAAGTTTCTTTAGGATCGATTGTGCCCGTTTCAGCATACTGCTGACCCGCAGATACCCCACCTTGTAGCACTCCTGAGAATGCAGCTCTTTTTAAAGCTTCAGAAGTAGTAGGGACTCCGATTCCGGCAGTTGCAAGTGAAGGGGCTACGCGAGCTGCAAAAGCAGTTTTAGGGTACTGTTTAGCTTTCTCAGCTAATTGTTCTTCAGTAAGCCCATACTCTTCTTGTGTTTCTTTAGGAACATATTTATTGATAGCTTCTCTTTGGGCCTGAGCAGTCTTATACGCCCCGTATAATCCTCCACCTATACCTGCTATAAGTTCTATGGCGGGGACGGCTAACGCACCTACTCCTTCTGTTGCGGCAGTTTCTCCAGCAGCAAATGGGAAAGCTTCAAGAGCAGCCGAAGTAGCCCCTCTGGCAAACCCTCTGGCTAACGCCCCAAGCCCAACAGCTCCAGCAGTAGGAGCCACCGCCAATGCAGATTCCCTAGCGGCGGTTTTAGCTAATTCTTTACCAGACTCGGGAGCTAGATATGTATTAGATATAAATTCTTTATACCCATCATTAAGTTTATCTTGGGGGATGGTAGGCGCAACTAACTGGGTAAAATATTTATCCCGCAAGTCTACTTTTTCTTTATCAGAAAGCTCTTGATAAAAAGGTTGCGTAGTTACTTCAGGCCAAGATAAAAAATTTTGATCTGATGCCATTGTTATGAACCGCTGGGGTTATTAGGATTGCTCGTAAACCTTGGATCAACAAGTCCAGTAGTGCCAGATGCTCCGGTAGGAGGAGTATTAGCAGCAGGGGTTCCGGCAACAGGAACAGCTCCAGTTCCTCCTTGATTATCAAACATATGCATTTGCATTTCTACTCGTTGTTTCAGAGTATTTTGCGCTTGCGTTTTTATATTCGGGTCTGTGCTATCTAGGTTAAGTTTTAATATAGGATCAGTATTAACAATATTGTTAATAGTACTTTGCATAAACTGATCCCGTCTTGATTGAGAATTAATAGCTTGAGGATTAACCTTTAACATTGCTTGAGCCGCACCATTATAATCACCGGGATGACTCTTCAAGTAATCGTTATAAAGCGCCCTTTCAGCATCTTTAATTGGGTCACTATAGATTTGCTTATCCAACGCCATTCTAGATTGATTTTGTTGGAATTCCATATCTCGTTGTTGCAGACTGCCCAAACGTACCCCTGCTTCAACAGCATTATTCATAGCGGCTTGCTTGTCTCTTTGCATTCCTAGTTCGCCTTGAATATCGCTACGCAAGTTACGTTGTAACTCATGTTCATGGTCGATAGTGCCTTGAGCTTCAAGTTTTGCCAACGAAAATTTATTCGCATTGAGGTCTCTGAGGGCTTCCATCTTAGCCTTGGTAGTAGCCGCAGCATTAACACCCACGGAAGCCAATAGTCCAGACAGTCCTTGCCCAGCGTAGCCAGCTTGGTTACCTAATAAACTTGCCTGTTGTAGGCCCGCCGCTGCGCCAGCTTGTTGAGCTAACTGATTCGACATCTCATAGTTCTTTTGCGCCTGATCTAATGAATCGGCATGAATTTGTAAGAACCGTTTGTATCCTTCACCGATGCCCATTTCTTTTTCACGAGCTTTAAGCTGATTCATATAGCTTCCGGTGGGGTACATACTTTCAGCTTGTTGAGCAGCATTTTGCAACAAAGCATTGTAATCCAATTTACCGGCATGATAGATATTAAGAGGTTTGATTCCCCCAGTACCCGCAGTAACATCACCACCATCATCATAGCGTCTTACAGGCCCACCGTGCGCCGCAGCAAAGTCTACGTCGCCTTGGTTAACATCCGCACTTGCTAAGTAAGCAGGGAGAGACGTAAGACCTTGAGCTTGGGGGGTTTGAGGAGCCGCCATCCGCGCCGCGATCTGTTGGCTTTGGATATTGCCACCTTCATCAAACGCAACGATGCCGCCAGCAGCGAAATTATTCCCGAGATTACCAGCGGGTAACGAAGCGATGCCAGTGTTTCTCATATCTTGTTGTGGCGCAGGAGCGGGAGCTTGTTGTTGAGCCATCATCTGCGCGCGTTGAGCTTGCGCCATTTTCTTTTGTTGGTCTTGAGCCGCAATCGTTTTAGCCATGCTAACCGCTACAGAATCCGGATCGACAGGTTGCGGCTGTGTTGGATGGGCTTTTAAATAGTTGTATAACGCATACGCGTTAGTCAACGGAATCATGTTAGGAACCGTGGTCAGTTCCTGTTGAATCAATGCAGAAACTTGTTGCTCAGGGATACCTTGCTTTTGGAGTTGTTGGACTCGTGCCGCAATAGCAGTTAAGTTCTCAGCAGCACCAGAGGATAATCCAGCAGTTACGTTTGGGGGCAATGGATTTAATGTTGTCATGGCAGATTACCCTAATGATCCAAAGAGACTACCCAACCCTAATTGGGTAAGATTATACAGTTGCCCGCCTAAGTTTGGTGATGCAGCAGAGCTAGATACCCCGGTTGTAGCCGTGGGAGTGCCACGTACTAGGTTCATGTAGTTCTGAGCCTGTTGCCAAGGATAGTTAGCTTGCAGTTGGGCATTAGCCACACCCGTATTATAGATGTTTTGTTGCTGTTGCTGTTGTAATTGTCCCGCACCCAAGAGAGCCGTATTGATGCCCGCCTGTTGCTGAAAGTTCTGTTGACCAAGGTTACCTAATGTATTCGCCGCATTAATTGCGGTATTTTGGCCCGCTTGCTGCTGTGCAACAGAAGTGTTGAATTGGTTTTGGGCGTTCTGGAACGCGTTGGCTACGTTGCCCGCTAAAGTCTGTTGTAGACCCTGTTGTGCTTGAGCTTGCATGAGAGCTTCACGCGACCCGCCTAACCCACCTACCTGAGACGCAGCCGATCCCAATGAAGGAAGCGCATTGGCATAGTTCGAGATAGCCGCATTCTGAGTCGTCTGCAAATAAGGACTCATATACTGTTGTACGTTCGCCCCAGTATATTGGGGGGTATTTAAAGCCGCTAACCCTGCCGTACCAGCCATGCCTGTAGCTTGCGCCGTTTGAGACGAAGGCTGCATTTGCTGGATATTAGAAAACGCCTGATTTTGTAACGGACTAAATCCTGCTACGTTCTGTAATTGACCAACTAAACCCGCTGGCAACCCAGTAGTAGGGTCTACTTGACCTTGAGAAGCATAAACACCACTAGGGCCACCAACGGTATTTAAAATCTGTGTTGCATACGGTTGTAATTCCGGTTGAATGGAATTTTGATATACGGTTTGTGTAGTTGGGGTTGTTGTATCAGCCATTGTAAAATCCTTTAAGCCGGTAGGTATTTATCGGCTTTCACTGCCGGAGCTTGTTGTTTACGACCAGTGCGAGCATGACGAATCTTGTCCATCATCTCGTATAATTTTCTTGAACCCGCTTCCGTCGAACCGTTTCCGAGATGTGAGACAACATCCGCTGGAATAACAAATTCGCCATCCGCAAGTGCAGCGCGTTGTGGTTTCGATCCGTGAATAACTGCCGGAATCGAGTCGGACATTCCATCTCCCGGCCCTCTTAATAGTTTACCACCTGCGGCGTAAGTAGCTTCAGGCAATGATCCAAGACCACCGTGGGCCAAACCGCCTCCCGCCATTTCCGTAGGCATCCCTCTGGTTGCTTTAGTAGGTATCCATTGCCCCGTATTCGGATCATAGATATTACGCCCATTAGAGCTTTCACCAAAAGGATTGTCACCCGTGGTTTCATTACCCATTATAGATACATTACTACCAGAAGAGATGTAGTCGGATGGACTAATGTCGTAATTGCTAGTCATCGTATCTAATATATTTCCAGCAATTTGTTGCTGTGAAGCAGGAGTCAAACTAACACGAGAAGGATCAGACGGTACATTATTAGGTTGTTGTGCAGGAGAATTAATAGGTTGTCCGTTTAAATCGTACTCAGGAGGCACGTTGTTTTGGATATAATTATCTAACATGTCTTGCGACTGCTTATCTAACCCAGCTTGAATTTCTGCGTTTTTGCTAGCTATTTCTTCAGGAGTCGAAGCATATTGAGTTTGCGGAGCATTTGCCCCAGTCAAGTAGTTATAGGCTTTAGTCCCCAAGTTAGCAACTGTGTTAGTCAAACCTAAAACAGGATTTATAGCGTTCAAAGCTAATTGAGTCCCGACAGCAGTAGCAGTAGGATAATTTTGCAGTGCCGTACCGTAACCCGGAATCAGACTCGTTAAGCCCGAAGTAATCGGGTTAGTTGCCGGAGTTCCGCTAGAATTAAGTCCACTTAAAGAACCTTGTAAAGAAAACCCGTCAATAGACCCGTCGGGGGTATTCCCATAAGTCATAGCATTAGTAGCGCCAGCAGTGGGGTCAGACGCACCATATACATTGCCGCCATAAGAAGTGCCACTACCCGCAGTGCCAGCAGTATTACCCGCATCTGTGGGAGTGCTTATGCTTGGAGTAGCAGTTATCGACCCCTGCGTGTTAGCAGCAACGGAATCCCCACTACTTGATGCCGGGGTATTTGTAGATGAACTAGCGGCTGTGTAACCACCTTGCCCTGTAACACCTGTAACAGGATTGCCCGGGCCAGACATATTAGCAAGATACGCGTTCATTGCATCGGGTGATGGAGGAGGTGTCCATTGATTAGAGGGGGTATTAAGCGCGTTCAAAAATGTAGCTGCTGCCGTAGGGTCAGCTTGCGCCGCTTGATTAAAACTGTTTGTAGGCATAGCAGGATGTTGCATTGCAGCTTGTTGTTCTAACGCTTGCTGTGAAATAGCCGCTTGTTGTTCAGGAGGCATAGGAGGTGGAGGTGGAGGTGGTTCTGTGCTTCCACCATCAGCGAAATGTCTTAAAGAAGCAAGGCCACCTTCTTTCATTCCAAGTGGCGTATTTGTAGTCGCTTTACCCGCGACTCCCGGCTGAGTGGTCGCAGAAGTTGGTGCAGTATAGAACGCACCACCCGGAGAATACGGATTAGTTTGAGAGTAAGTCCCGGGGTTTTGACCTTGACCTAGCCACATTGCTTGCCCCGGAGGCAGATAACCATATTTTAAGAAGTTAGGATTGATCGTGCCTTGATTCCATAAACTCGTATACCCCGCAGCAGGGACATAATAAGCAGCAGGAACATTTTGAGGGATATTGGAAGAACTAGATGAGCCTATGCCTTGTAATGCATTACCAATACCAGAAGACAATCCCATCAGACCTAAATTACGCCCGAAAGATCCTTCTTGTGTACCCATTGTGGTATACAAGTTTTTAAGTGCTTGCCCCGGATTACTCGTGAGTTGTTGAGTAAAGGTTTGAGGTTGAGCTACATATGGGTTGGGGTTTTGATAAGCCTGAGAAACAGCTTGAGCTGCTGCTTGCTGTTGTTGTGTAACTTCTTCAGGAAGTACCGAAGTGCTTTGTATTTTGTTATCGAGCGTATTTAATACATCTTGTTGCGTAGCTTCTGGATAATTCATCAAACCTTTAATTTCAGAAGATATAGGAGTAGTACTAACCGCAGGGGCAGGGGTATTTGCCGCCGCAGCAGCCGCTTCAGCAGCAGGGGTATTAATCGCGTTTAAAGCACTTCCTAACGAAGCACCACCGTAGAATTGGAGACCTGCTTGAATCGCATTTTGCCAAGAGCCGCCCGTCGCCATCTTATCCAACACGCCAACCCCAGCCGATGCCAAAGCCAAATCAGTACCAGATAAACCAAATGCATCCCCCAATACCGCGCCGCCAATCATCGGCAATAAACTGCTTAAGAACCCTGCTTCAGGCAGTCCGGTATGAGGATTGACAGTTAAGCTACCACCGTGCGCCATAGCAAGCTTTTGTAAGCCGCCAACTTCTCCGGGGGTCATGTGTACAAGCATAGAATCGTTGCCACGACCTAACGAAGCAAGTCCTGCCGCCTCATGTTCCATATGAGGGTGATGTGCCAAGGGTCTTGGTATACCTGTTTTCATACCTGTACCATCCGATTGAATTTATTCATAATGTTACACCATTAACTCGCAGAGTTCGATATGAGAATGCCTTCGACACCTATACCAACTTGGAACGTACCTGACGCAGGGTTACCTGCAACCTGCCATTGGATATCTGTTTTTTGCGGATAGGCTCTAGGGGCTACCCGAAGCGTTTCATAAGTACCCGTAAAAGGTGCCTGAAGTAGAATTTGTATC
>Ga0208500_1000134_pt1 | contig 20336 bp, 8 predicted proteins | sample CryBogCBE17Sep08_FD_184568 | JGI IMG/M metagenome (GOLD analysis project Ga0208500, IMG submission 184568) | Freshwater microbial communities from Crystal Bog, Wisconsin, USA - CBE17Sep08 (SPAdes) | ecosystem: Environmental > Aquatic > Freshwater > Lake | place: Crystal Bog, Wisconsin, USA...
CTATTAATGTTTGGTTATGCAGTTTGGGATCCTAATTTTGATACAGACAAAGTGTTTCAAATTATAGGACCAGCTTTTCAAACTATTGTTGGTGGATTTATTGGTCTAATTACAGGGATCAAAATAGGATCAGATGATGACAAATGAACAAATAACAGCGTTAGGTATTGATGCTGATAAATGGTATCAGCCATTAATGGATACTTTTGCCAAATATGGTATTAATACCACTCAACGCCAGGCTTGCTTTATTGGACAATGCGCTCATGAATCTGGTAATTTTAAAACTCTAGAAGAGAACCTTCATTACAAAGCTGAATCTTTAATGAAAGTCTGGCCTAGCCGTTTCCCAGATATGGATACCGCCAGCAAATATGCCAATAATCCTCAGTTGATAGCCAATAAGGTTTACTCTGGAAGGATGGGAAATGTTGAAGATGGTGATGGCTGGAAGTATCATGGTCGTGGTCTTATACAACTTACTGGTAAAGACAACTATGCCAACTGCGGATCTGGTATGGGTGTGGATTTTCTCAGTAACCCTGATTTGCTTGCTACTGTTGAATATGCGTGTTTAAGTGCGGGCTGGTTTTGGAACAAAAAAGGCTTAAATGACTTGGCAGATACTGGCGATTACGAGACAATGACTAAGCGGATTAATGGTGGTCTAATTGGATTAGATGATCGTAAAGCCAAAATTGCAAAAGCTAAAGAAATACTAGGGTAAATCATGCCAGTAGATAAAGACAACGAACGAAAAACTAAAGCACTTTGGAACGCTGCCAATGCCGAAAAACATCGTGGTTGGATAAAAGCATGGGAATCTAAAAACAAAGATAAAGTTAATGCAGCCCAACGTAAATGGTACTTAGCAAACAAGGATAAAGTTAAAGCAAAAGTCAGGGCAAGACAGGCATCGCAATTGCAAAGAACACCTTGTTGGGTTACTCCAATACATAAAGAGCGTATGGAAAATCAATATAAACTTGCTACTTTGTTGTCAAAGGTTACTGGAAGTCCTTGGGAAGTTGACCATATATACCCACTACAAGGTAAAACAATATCTGGATTGCATGTACCATCTAATTTACAAGTAATACCACGATCAACTAATCGCTCTAAATATAATAGAGTGGAGCTATAAAATGCCCTTACAAAAACTTCAATTTAGGCCAGGTCTCAATAGGGAAGGAACTGATTATAGTAACGAAGGTGGTTGGTATGATGGGGATAAAGTACGTTTTCGTTCTGGATTTCCAGAAAAAATTGGTGGCTGGGTAAAACAATCTACTAATACATTTATAGGTATTTGCCGTTCTATGTGGGCATGGTTAGATGGCGATTCTGGCGTTGGATCTAGCTATATTGGATTAGGAACCAGCAAAAAGTATTACATTGAAAAAGGCGGTACATTTAACGATGTAACTCCTATTTTTACAACAGTAACTTTAGGTGCTAATCCTATTGCATCTACTAATTTGTCTGCAATATTTAAAATTACAGATACATCTTATAGCCCAAATTTAGGTGATTATCTTATTATTTCTGGGGCTACAGCTGTAGGCGGAGTAACTCTTAACGGTGAATATACAGTTACCTCAATTAGTAGTGGTTCTGTATATGCTGTTACATCTACCTCTACAGCTAATGCTACTACTACTGGCGGTGGATCTTCTGTAGTAGTTCAGTATGAATACCCAATTGGTTTGGATGTAGAAACTTCTGGTACAGGCTGGGGTGCTGGATCATGGTCCCCTACTATTCCAGTTACATTGGGAACTAACCCATTTGCATCTACAAGTAATAGTGGAACGGTTATTGTTTCCCAGCCAGCGCATGGATTTACAGCAACAGGCCAGTATGTAGCGTTCTCAGGAGCTACTACATTTAATGGTATTCCAGCACCTATGCTGAATAATACCTTTGCCATTACCACTTTAACTGCCAGCACTTACAGTATTCCACTTCCTAGTTCATTTGTAGCAACTGCTACTGGTGCTGGTGGTGGTACTACGGTTATTGCATATCCACAATATGGCACTCGTGGTTGGGGCGCAGCTGCTTCTTCTGGAATAGCTAATCAATTAAGGCTATGGTCTAACGATAACTTTGGAGCAGATCTTGTTATTGCTCCTCGTGGTGGGCCAATATACTATTGGCAAGATTCTAATGGTGTAGGAACTAGGGCAGTATCTTTAACTACTTTGGCAAACAATGCCAGCTATACAGGATCAGCTGTTCCATCAGCTACATATCAAGTCATTACTTCAGCAATCCAAGAGTTTGTTATTGCATTTGGGTCTAATTCTTATACAAGTGGCACATTTAACCCAATGTTAGTTCGCTGGTCTGACCAAGCTAACCCTTATCAATGGGTTCCAGCAGTTACTAACCAATCAGGTGAGTTTCCACTAACTAACGGTTCATACATTATGGGGGCTAGAGCTACCCGCCAAGAGATCCTTGTTTGGACTGATTCATCCATTTATTCCATGCAATATCTTGGTACTCCTTATGTTTGGGGATTCCAAATTTTGATGGATAACATCTCTATTATGTCTCCTAATGCAATGGTTACGGTAAATAACGTCACTTATTGGATGGGTAATGAAAAGTTCTATATGTACTCAGGACGAGTAGAAACCCTACCATGTTCACTACGCCAATACATTTTTGATGATATTAATATTGATCAGGCTTATCAAATATTTGCTGGCGCAAACGAAGGTTATAACGAAGTCTGGTGGTATTACGTCAGCAACTCTAGCGGTAGTACACAAATTGATAAATACGTTATTTATAACTATTTGGATAAAGTTTGGTATTATGGCAATTTAAGCCGTTCTTTCTGGTTAGGAACAGGTACTCAACAATATCCAATTGCTGCTGCTTATACACCTAGTGCAGCATTTACTGGATCAATATCAGCAAATACGCTTACTGTATCTAATATATCTTCAGGAGCGATTACTGTTAATGCTACTTTAGTAGGCTCTGGAATTCAATCTGGAACAGTAGTAACTTCTTTTTTGACAGGTGCTGGATTTGAAGGAACCTATGTAGTTAATAATAGCCAGACTATATCTTCTGAAAGTATGACTATTACTGGGGGTGTAGGACAGCTTTTAAATCATGAAGTTGGTGTAGATGATGTATCTGGATTAACTCCATTACCAATAGATTCTTATGTTCAATCTTCAGACTTTGATATTGGCGATGGACATAACTTTGGTTTTGTATGGCGCATATTGCCTGACGTAAATTTTAATGGCTCTAATGTAAACCAGCCAACAGTCACTATGACTATTCGCCCAAGGGTGAACTCTGGTACAGCTTATGGACAGGCAGATAATCCTGCCGTACAAAGCGCACAAGACTATAGCAAAGTGTCAGTTTATAATGTCCAGCAATTTGATGGTCAGGTCTATACCCGTCTTAGAGGCCGTCAACTAGCATTTAGAATTGAATCTAATACCCTTGGTGTGGCTTGGCAGTTAGGTAGTCCTCGTATCGACATCAGACCTGACGGCAGGAGATGACATATAATCTGTACAAATGGTGATATAATGATAACTCCACAAGGAGAACATTATGAAACTAGTAGACCGTACAGGACAGAAGTTTGGAAGGTTAGTAGTAGTAGAACAAGCTGGTAGAACAGCAAGCAAAAAAGTATTATGGAAATGTCGTTGTGATTGCGGAAAAAAAACACAGACAGATTCTGGTAGTTTGGTAACAGGAAATACAACATCATGCGGATGCGTTTTAAAAGAAGCAATTACAAAACATGGTGGATGGAATAAGAGTTCTTACAATACATGGCGAGCAATGGTTAGACGATGTACAAACCCTAAAGATAAAGATTACCCAAGATATGGTGGTAAAGGGGTAATTGTTTGTCCAGAATGGCTAGACTATGCTGTTTTTGCTAAAACTATGGGCGAGCCAGTTGGCGATGAAACATTAGACCGTATAAATGTTTATGGTAACTATGAACCAGCTAATTGCCGTTGGGCTGGTGTTAAAACACAAAATAGAAATACTAGATTGCGTGTCAATAGCACTACAGGATTTACTGGCGTATCGGCTGTAGGAAAAAGGTATTTAGCAAAAATTACAGCAAATAGAATATCTTATTATTCAAAGCTATGTGATACTGCTGAAGAAGCTGCTGCAGCTCGGAAAGAGCTAGAACGTATACATTGGAAAAATAAATAATGGCTGTTAGTCCTTTCCCAGCTCCAACGCCAGCAAAAGTTATTACTTTACGGGCCTCTAAAGCTCCTAACTTACCTATTGCGCCAGTTGAATATACCCAGCAATATCAGGATCAAGTACTAAATGCTTTACGGCTGTACTTTAACCAAATAGATAACTTTACCCAAGGGGCTACTATTCCACCTTCTGGGGTTACTGGAAATAGACCTGTAAGCACATTACAGACTCCTGTACCAGTAGGATATTTGTACTATGACACTACCCTTGGAATACCAATTTGGTGGAATGGTACTAATTGGAAAAATGCTAGTGGAACTACGGTTTAAATGATAAACTTATTGCCAAATAACCTTAAAAGGCTACTATGGGTTTTCTAGGTGGACTTGCTAATGTAGCTGGGCTACAAATGGCTAATATTGAAGCTAATCCCGAACAGGCTGCTGTTGGTGCAAACACGCCTGAGTCTACCTATGCTATGAATAAAACCGTGGCTCCTACAATGGATAAGCACTATACGCCTACAGTCAATATGATGGGCGGTGCTACACAAGGTGAAATGCAGCAAAACGCTGCACAGGGATACAGTAATACAGGTCCAATGGCAGCTAATGCAGTAGGTGATGCAGTTGCAGAGTATATGACTGCTGGTGCTGCAACCCCATTAATTGTAGGACAGGCAGCAGCTGATCGGTATGCAGCCCAAAATCCACGTTCTGCTTTTGCACAGCAATATGCTGGACTAATGGCTAACCCTAATGTCAATGCTGGTGTAAATGCCCAAAATGCTGATATTAATTTAGCAAATGGCGTTAATAAAGGGTACTCAATGAGTTCTTACAATAATGGTGGTTTAACCGCAGCTGCAAAGCATTTGCAAGCTAAAGGCCGTGGTCAAGATACACATCTGGTCCATATGACTGCTGTCGAACTAAACGCTATGCAAAAATTGGCAGAAAAGCATGGTGGTTCATTAACCGTTAACCCACATACGGGTTTACCCGAAGCTGGCTTTTTAAGTTCAGTATTGCCTCTGGCTTTAGGAGCAGTAGCAGCTGCAACAGGTCAAGAATGGGCTGTTCCCCTTGCTATGGCTATGTCTGCTGGTGGAGAGTATGCCTATACAGGAAGCCTTACTCAAGGTCTTATGGCTGGTTTAAGTGCTTGGGGTGGTGCTGGTTTAACTTCAGGCATTATGGGTTTAGGTGCCGATACTTTAGATGCATCTGCTGGATTAACCAATGCAGGGGCAGAAAGCGTACCAACAGTAAGTTCTGCTGGAGTAACTACATCTCCAGGAACGGAAGCATTTCAAGCTGCTCAAAGCAATTTAGGACCAGAAGCAGAAGGCATGACAGCCAATCAAGTTGCCAATGCAAACGTATTGCCAAGCACTCCAAATGCTCCAGGTCCATCAAGCATGGATTTATTAGGAAAAGGGTTAACTTCTGGCAATTTAGGATCCTATGCTATGGATCATTTAGGTCAAGTAGCTGCCGTTGGTGTGCCACTATTATCTGGTGCTACTAGTTTATTTAAACAACCTACAGTTCCTACAGCAACCAATACAAGCACCAATCCTTTTGGGATGAAAACTATTCCAAAAGATGCTAATGGCAATCCTATTTTTAACGCTTCTATTCCAGCAGTTCCAAACCCACACTATCAGGCTAGCTATCCTAACTATGTACAGAATCCATATCAGCCTACTATGGCTGCCTCTGGAGGCTTAATGGATATCCCTAAGTATTCTGGTGCTGATTACGGCAGTATGGTCACTGGTGCTAATGAAATGCAACAAGGGTTGGCTCAAGCTACTAGCCCACAGCAGTTATCAGAATTACAAAAAGAACTCATTGCTGCAGGGCAAGAAAATTCAAAAAATGGCGTATACCATCTTAGCGATATTGAATATGCCAAGAAGACTTTTCCTGCTTTAATGAAAGCGAATAAGGTTGCGGTAGCAAAAGGGCTACAACCAGTAGGTCAGTTAGGTGACTACGAAACAACCCCAGCTGCAGCAATAGCTCAAGCTGACATTGATGAAGCTGCACAACAGAAGACTTCTGCCAAAGAAGGTGGATTAATGGGATATGCTGCTGGCGGAGATATTCCTACTTATCGCCAGCCAGCTTCTGGCATGGGCGCTGGTGGTGATTTTAAGCCCACTGGCGGTATGTTAAGCAATGCTTTAGTTGGCTTTCAAAATAGTTCAATTCCTAATATATTTAATCAAGGAACAATTCAAGGTCACATTTACCATCCACAATATCAAAATTACGCACAACAACAATATCAACCGCAAGCTTCTGGTGGTATTCCAATGCCAACTAGACCAGCTTCTGTTTCTGCACAAGGTTACAAAATTGATCCATTATTAATGCAAGGTTCTCCAGCTTATAACGCTAATCAAGCTGCACAACAGGCACAATTGCAACAAATTTTAGAGGCTACTAATGGCATGGCATCTGGTGGAGTTACTGATGGTCATTTAGGATCATTCTCAGACGGTGGTCGTTTGCTCAAAGGTCCAGGTGACGGAGTAAGCGATGGCATCCCAGCTACGATTGGCGGTAAACAACCAGCACGACTAGCTGATGGTGAGTTTGTTATTCCAGCTAGAATTGTTTCAGAGTTAGGTAATGGTAGTACTGATGCAGGTGCAAAACGCCTGTATGCCATGATGGACAGAATTAAACACGCAAGAAAAAAAGCCAAAGACATTGCAGCCGATACGAAAGCATATAAATACTTACCAGCATGACAACATTAATTTATGAAGACGTAGATGCGTTTAAATTTTTACCAGAACTTGAAAAAATTTTGCCTCTACACTATGAGGAATTAAGTGTAACAAAAGAATATGAATTAGAGCCAGACTATGATGCATATAAAAGACTGGCAAACAATGGAGTTTTAAGAACAATTACTTGTAGAGCAGATGATGAATTGATTGGATACATTATTTTTACTGTTCATCCGCATTTTCACTATAAGTCTTGTATGACAGCATTTGAAGATATATATTTTGTGAAAAAAGAATATCGTAAAGGAAGAGTAGGAATTAGGCTTTTTCAATACGCAGAACAAGTATTAAAAGAGCGTGGTGTAAATAGAATTATTTTGAGTACTAAGGTTCATTTAGACAATTCGAGGTTATTTGAATATTTAGGATACAAACATACGGATAAAACATTTTCTAAAATGTTAGGATAGGTTATGAGTTTTTTAAGATGGAAACAAAAATTATTGCCTTTAGGCAACCCACAGACCAGCTCTCCTAGCTCTGGTGGAGGTGGTCCGACCAATACAACCGTAACCAATACCAATATTCCTGACTATGCACAGCCATATGTCAGCAATATGCTTAATGCTGCACAGGCTCAGATTTATACCCCAGATATGACTGGGTTTAATCCATATACACCTTACAGCACCAATCCTTCTGATTATGTAGCTGGCTTTAGCCCTTTACAACAGCAAGCTCAGTCTACTGCTGCCAATATGCAAGTGCCAGGACAATACAATACAGCTACAAATTTAGCTGGTACTGCTGGTATGGGAGTATTAGGTACTACAGGACAGGCTGGAATGTATGGCAGGATGGGCAACATGGCTGGTCAACAAGGATCTCAGTTATCCAATATGTATGGTGGCATGGGTACTAATGCTGGCATGAACGCTGCTGGACAATCATCTATGTATGGTGGTTTGGCTGCTAACCAAGGTCAGCAAGGCGCAAATATTGGTCAGTCATTAGGACAAATGTCCACAAATCCTAATGCAGTGGGCGCTTATATGAACCCATATTTGCAACAATCTTTAGCCCCACAATTACAATTAGCTAATCAACAGTATGGCATTGCTGGTACACAAATGGCTGGGCAAGCTACTGGTGCTGGTGCTTTTGGCGGATCAAGAAATGCTTTGCAACAAAGTTTAAATCAACAAAATCAAATGTTGGCTAATAATCAAATTATTGGTCAGGGTTACAACACAGCATTTAACAATGCCCAAACTCAGATGAACGCTGCTAATCAAGCTGCTTTGTCTGGTAATGCACAAGCCCTGCAAGGTTACAACACAGGATTACAAGGTGCTGGTCAGGCTGGCTCTCAGGCAATGCAAGGTATTGGTCTTGGACTACAAGGTGCAAATCAAGGTGCTAATCTAGGTATTGCTGGAGCACAAGCAGGTCTTTCTGGAGTTGGTGCTCAACAAGCTGGATATGCGCAAGCTGGCACACAAGCTTCTAACTTGGCAAATATTGGCACTCAACAATTAGCTGCACAACAGGGCATTATTAGCACTCAAGCACAACAAGGTTCTACAGAACAGCAAAATCAACAAAACATCATTAACCAAGCGGTTCAGAATTACGCTACGGCCCAGCAGTATCCATATATGCAATTGGGTCAGCTCAATGCGATGCTCCGTGGTTTGCCTATGCAACAGTCTTCTACCTCGATGTATCAGGCTGCCCCAAGTACCGTATCCCAATTAAGTGGTCTAGGTATCGCTGGATTGGGTGCTTCTTCTTTAATGAAAGCAGCAGGATCTAAACGAGGCGGTAAGATTACCACCAAGAAAATGGCTGTAGGTGGTGCTATTCCTATGGACATGATGAGCGACCAACAATTAGGTCAGGTTCAACAGAATCCTACTTCTAGCCCAATGGCAAAGATGAACGCTCAAGGATTGGAGCAATTACATGGTTATATACACAATAACCCACAAGCTGGTCAAATGATTCAGCAAGGTATGCCACCTGCACAGCAGATGGCACAAGCACCACAAGATCGTTCAGGCGTAGCTTCAATTGCTACTCCTCCACAAATGACTCAAATGGCTGGTGGTGGCATTATTGCGTTTGCTGATGAAGGAGAAGTAAAAGACCCAGCTATTCCACGAACCAAATCTGGAGAATTAGACTGGGCATCTATCCTTGCTCCTCGTTTGGCTGAAGAGCAATCAGGCAAAGGTTCTGTATCTGAAGCCTATAAGCCATTGGCTAAAACAGCCCAAGAAGATATTGCACAGCAAAAAGCCATGTTAATCCCTGAATTAGCAACACGCTTTGGTCTAGGATTAATGAACTCACAAGGTGGTAGAGGCGGTTCATTACTCAATAAGACCTTGCAAGACGTAGGAGTATCAGGTTTAGGTGCTGTTCAAGGAATGACCAGCAATCTTAAAGATATCAATGCTGCTAAGAAAACCTTACAACAAGGCACTATTGAAGCTACCAAAGCTGACCAGCAACGCAGAGATCAGCTTACTGGCGTATTGGCTAACGTATATGGCACAGAACAGGCTAAGAAAATTGGTCTGGCTCAAGCAGCTGCAACCCGTCAGGCTGGTTTGGATGCTAAACAAGCTGCCCTTATTAATACTGCTTCTACTGCTTATCAAACAAACGTAGAACGAGTATTTAAAGATTTAGCAACACAAGAGAAAAACGCACTGACATTCCAGTTGCATCCAGAACAATTATGGCAACAAGCTCGTGAACAAGTTTATAACTCAATGCCTGAAGTCACTCGTAATTTGATTAACTTACAAGCACCAGTAGCACCAGCAGCACCTGTAGCAAATGTACCACCAGCAGCACCAGCAGCACCAGCAGCAAAAGTTAACCCAGCAATGCCATCAGCACCAGTAGGTCAAATGCGGTGGGATCCCACTGCAAATGGCGGTAAGGGTGCATTAGTAGCAGCACAACCAAGTTAAAATTTATGCCATCAGTCAACATACCGTATGTTGGCGTAGTTGATTTTCCTGACACGATGTCTTCTGACGAGATATCAAATGTCATTAAAACTCAAATTATGCCTAACGCCCCCCAACCAACAGTTGGGACTGAGCCACCATCGACCAAAGTTGCTGACGTATTACAAAAATCTATTTTTAGCCCTATTGATGCAATCATGCCAGGGGCTAAGATGGTGGAAGAGCCTAGCACAGCAGTCGGTTCTTTGGCTAAAGGTATTAAGTCTATGGGGGATATATATCCTGCATATCAACTTAGTGACTTATTGCCATTGCAAGAACTTCGTAAAGAAAAGTTTGGTAATAATTACGAAAAAGCTAATCCAGAAGAGAAAAAATTCTTTGCACAAGATGATGCAAAAATTAACCAACTTTTAGGCAAATTAGAAAATACAAAAGCAGATGTAAAAGCCATTGAAGCTAAATATGGAAAAGATCCATTAGCTAAAAAGATTGATGCTTTAGAGCAAAAACCAGAGTTTCAAAATGCTGGTAAATGGGAACAAACAGGTTTAGTTGGTAAAGAATACCTAAAGAACATTACTGATTTCCCTGAATACGCTATTAACGTAGGTCTTAGCAGTCTTCCACAATCTATTGCTATGGCTGTTGCAGCCAAAGTTGGTATGAAGGCTGGTCCATCAGCTGCAATGGTGGCTGGCGGTGGTTCATCTGCACTGATGGAATACGGTCAAGAGTATGTTGACCTCAGAGAACAAGGTTACACACACGAAGAAGCAAACAATAAAGCGATGGTTAAGTCTGCCGTTATTGGTATGTTTGATGCTGCTTCTTTGAAGTCTGCCAGCACCCTTGCTAAGAATCTGTTTGAAGACACCACCAAGAAAGCTTGGAAAGAAACTGTTAAAGATGTAGGCAAAGAAATACCAAAGCAAGCTGCGTTTGGTGCAGCTGGTGAAGGTTTAGGTTCTGTTGCAAGTAATCAACCAGTTAATCCTCGTGCTATGTTTGAAGAGGCTATCGGTGAATTGGCTGGTGCTCCAGCTGAAGTGGCTGCTACCTATCAAGGTAAAAGAACTGAAATTGAACAAGCTAAAGCTCCTCCTGTAGTTCCACCAGCACCTCCAGCTCCTAAAGTGGCAACACCAGAAACCGTTGCAGCTGGCTTGGTAAATGAAGCAGATTTAGAGGCTCCTGCTGCTCCACCAGTCGTTGGTGCTCCTAAAACTACTGTTGAAGAGCCAGTTAATAGAGAAGCTCAATACGTTACAAAGTATGCAATTGAAGCAATTGACAAAGGCGATCAACCACTTACAGCTCGTAATGTAAATCCTATTGCTAGAGAATTAGAAGTACCTATTGGGAAAACTGCACAAGAAACTTTTGCTGCCGTAAAACAAAAGGCACTTGAAACTGGTATTCCATTAGAAACACCAAAAATATTAGAAACTCCAGAAATTAAACCAAATGAAGTAATTGCTCCATTGGATATGGGAGATAACACTGAGTATCGTGTTGTCAAAAACGATAACGGCTGGACTGCCGTTTTAGTTGATAAAGATTCTAACCAGCTTGTAACGGCTAGAAATTTTGGTAATACCGAAGAATCAAAACAGAAAGCGATTGATTATGCGAACTCCGAACATGAAAAAGCCAAGCCCTACATTGAGCAATCCGTCAGTGAAGAAAAGCCCAGCGAAGAAATCAAGCCCAGTGAAGAAAAGCCAGCCGAACCAGCTGCCGAAGTTCCCACTGAAGAAAAGCCTGTTGCAGAAACTGAAGCAGCAGCTGAAGAAGTTGCACCAGAAACTGAGGAAAAAACTCAAGCTCAAATAAACCAAGAACGCCAAGCTGCACAAAGGGCAAAGACACCTCAAGAGAAAGCAACAGAAAAAGAGTTGCGTGGTGTAAATGCAGAAGAAGTTCCATTGCACGAATTCCATCAAGGAATTATCTATGCAATGAACAATGAAAAACCTAATCCAGCTATTGCTTCTGAAGATGCTATTAAGCTTTTGAAAGCAAATGAACTGGTTAAAGAGAATCCAAATGGCAAGTTAGAGCTATTACCAAAAGGTAATCAGTTGCTTAATAACATTCGTGAAGCTAAGAAGCCAATGGCTCCTAGCATGAGTGCTGAAGACCAAAAAGCCTTATTTGCCAAGTTTATTCCTCAAATAACTGGTGCAGAAGCTCCTATAGCAGCGCCTACTGTTGCCCCAGAGAATCTATCTCCTGAAGCGCAAGCCAAACAAGACCTAGAGGATGCATTAGCAGATCTCGCATGGCTGGCTACTAAGCCAACCCGTATGAATATGATGCCAGAGGATGAGCAACGCTTGATGCCTATCCTTACTAGGTTAATGGATGCTGCGTTCCGTATGGGCTATCACAAGTTCAAACAGGCTGCCAAGTTTGTCAGGGACATGATTCTTGAGAAGTTTGGTAAAGACGTTGCTGACAAAATCAATCTTAATCACCTACAAGGTGCTTATATTGGTATGTCTGCTAACTATCCAGAAGCCAGCTCCAAGAAAGAAGTGGTTGAAGTTGAATCTTTGGATGAGCTAGAAAAGGCTGAAGAGCCAAAAGGTACTCTTGACCTCAATACAGAAGATGGCAAGTTCCATATTGCACAAGCTATTTCTAAGCATTTCATGGGTGGTCTAGGCTTTAAAGATATCAACGAAGCCCGTAGATTCATTGCCGATTTGACTGGTCAAAAGATTGAAGCTGGCACGATGGCTGCCAAACAAGCTGATGAGGCTGTGGAAGTGGGTGTCGTATTGGCTGCCCAGAACATTGCCCATAAGAACAGAAAGCCAAGCGAAATCTATGATGGCTTGGTAAATCTATACAACCGTCAGCCTAATTTGGCTGTCAGAAGTTCTACCAGTGTTAGAGAACAGGCTTATTCCACCCCAGCTCCATTGGCTTATGTTGCATCGCAACTAGCAGGAATTACTGATAAAACAACGGTTTACGAGCCTACTGGCGGTAACGGAATGTTGTTGATAGCTTCTAACCCTAACAATGTTACGGTGAACGAACTCAATACTAGCCGTTATGAAATGCTCAAAAAGGTGCTTCCAGGTGCAAAAGTATCTAATGAAAATGCAGTTCTTAAATCCATAAATCCTGTCGATGTAGTCATTGCCAACCCTCCTTTTGGTTCTATTGGCGAAGAATTTCATGTTTATGGAAAAACCACTAGAGAAATAGATCATGCTATTTCATACAAAGCTTTAAATGATATGCCAGCTAATGGCAGAGCCGTATTGATCCTAGGCGGTGTTCGTGCTGAAGGCGAAGATGCAAGGCGTGAAGGATATCGTCAAAAAGCAAAACGAGAGTTTTATTACAACCTCTACAAAGATTACAACGTAGTTGACCATTTCTCCGTAGCTGGGGATATGTACAGTAAACAGGGAGCTTCTTACCCTGTAGATGTCATTGTTATTGATGGAAAAGGTCAGTCACAAAGAGCCTTACCAGCTGCGGAACTCCCACAGCAAATTACCTCATACGAAGAACTCAAGGAGAAGTTAAATGAACCTAGCGTGGTTTCCAGAGAAAATGTCAGCCCCACCAGAACTAACGTCAGTGAGCGTACCGCAGGGGAGCCTAAACCAGAACCAGTGGGTGAACGCCCTAGCGGACAAGGTCGTGAAGCTGGTGCTGAAGGAGAGCGACCCACAGAAGGCGGCAGACGAGGCGTGTCTGAGAATGAGCCTAGCAAACGTGGACAACCCGAACCAGCTGGGGCAGGTGTTAGTGCAGGACAACCTAGACTTGCTAACGAACCTGAACGTGGCATCAATCGAGGACCCGTTCCCAGCGAAGGTGGAGAGCAGCAACCCAGTGGCAGAAAAGGCATTGCAGGAAACGAGCCTAGCCCAGTGGGTGGACCTAGCGTTGTCTCAGGTACACGAGTCGAGTCTGGATTAAAAGACCGTAGAGGTCAGGAAACAGAAACTGGTCATCAAGTAGGTTACGAGCCTCATTCACAAGCTGCTTCTGTAGGAACGCTTGTTCCTAAAGCAATGGCAGAATCCATTGATAACTCTATTTCAGCCGTAGAGCGTGAAGTCGGTGATGTGGATGAATATGTAGCAGAAGCCCTGCACATGGATCCAGAGACCCTGCGTGAGAAGTTCTCCGCTGAACAAATTGATGCCTTGGTTTTGGCTATCCGTAATGCTGAAGCTGGCAAAGGCTTCATTATTGGAGACCAGACTGGTATTGGTAAAGGTCGTGTTGTTGCTGCGATGATCAAGTACGCCATCGAGAATGACAAAGTACCTATCTTTGTTACAGAGAAGCCAAACCTTTACTCCGACATGATCCGTGACTTGGATGATATCGGTATGACCAAAGAGTTAGGACTAGATACAGCCAAACCACGCATCTTTATCACTAACTCTAGTGAATCTATTCCTTATACCTTGCTCCGCACTGTTAATGGCGAAGTAACAGAAAACAACCTTACCCTCAAAGCTCCTAAGACTGGCAAAGCATTAGACGAGATGATGAAGGGTATGCAAGAGAAAGAAAGCCTTGGCGATTACAAGGTAATCTTTACTACCTATAGCCAGTTGCAAGCTGTTAAGAAAAACGAAACAGAACGCCAACGCTTTATTAAATCGTTTGGTCTTGGCAACTACATGATTTTTGACGAAAGTCATAACGCTGGTGGTGCTGGTGAAACCCAAGCCCGTAGCAAAGAACAAAGAGAATCCCAAAAGGAAGGCAAGAGCCTAGCCACTGGTCGTGCAGCCTTTGTCCGTGACTTGGTAGATAACGCCTTTGGTACGTTCTTCTCGTCAGCTACCTACGCTAAACGCCCTGATGTGATGGACTTGTATTCCAGCACAGACATGAAGTTAGCGGTTGATAACATCAATGAATTAGCCGATGCCATCAAGCTAGGCGGTATTCCAATGCAACAGATTGTTGCCAATATGCTGACCAAAGTCGGTCAATATATTCGCAGGGAAAGAACCTTTGCTGGTGTAAGTTATCAGACCCAAGAGACAAAGGTCGATAAGCAGACAGCTGAGAACATGGCTACCTCGATGCGTGACATCTTGGCGTTCTCCCGTTCTAAAGAAGCCGTTGTCAAAGAGATGCAAAAGGAGTTTGACAAGTCTGGCGGTAGAGCAAGTATCGAAGGTGAGAAGACCCAGATCCAAAGTGCAAACTTTGGTGCCATCATGCATAACTTGATTGACCAGATGCTTTTGTCATTAAAAGCCCAGGACTCTATCAAACACGCTGTGGAAAGCCTAAAGAATGGCGAGAAGGTCGTAATGACCGTTTCCAATACGATGGGTTCATTCTTACAAAGTTATGCTGATGAAATGGGCATCAACGTAGGTGATCCAGTCAATCTGACCTTTAAAGATCTGTATCTGCGTTACTTGGAAAAGCAACGGATGCTCAAGATCAAAGGACCGAATGGCGTACAACAATACCGTATGACCGATCAAGATCTTGGTCCAGAGCGTTTGGCAGCCTATAACCAAATTAAGACATTTATTGAAAATGCTGGTTTTGGTTCAGCTCCAATCTCCCCAATTGACTATATGCACAATGAGTTGCGTAAAGCTGGGTATAAGACAGAAGAGATTACTGGTCGTACAGTGACCCTTAACTATGAGAGTGGCACACCAATCCTTACTTCTCGTTCTGCCAATATTAAACAGCGTGTTGGTGCTGTTCGTGCATTTAACAATGGCACAGCCGATGTCATTATCCTGAACCAAGCTGGTTCTACTGGCTTGTCATTACACGCATCCTCTAGCTTTAAAGATCAACGCAAACGCCACATGATCATTGTTCAGCCTGAAAAGAACATTGATACCCATATGCAGATGCTTGGTCGTGTGCATCGTACTGGTCAAGTTGTAGCTCCAGCTTACTCACAAATGATGGCTGACATCCCAGCGGAGATGAGGCCAGCTGCGGTATTGCTCAAGAAGATGGCTTCCTTGAACGCCAATACGACAGCTTCCCGTAAGTCTGCCGTTACAGCCGAAGGTGCTGTGGACTTTATGAATGACTACGGTGGTCAGATTGCACAGGAATACTTGCGTGATAACCCAGAGGTTCACGAAGCTATTGGCGGTAAAAAGGTTGTAGATCTTATAGAAGACCCAACCGATGCTAAAGAAGATGATATCCGTAGATTGACTGGCTACATTCCTATCCTGCCAATTAAAGAACAGGAAGAAATTTATAAGGATCTGATTGATCGTTACAACGATTTAGTTGAGCGTGAGAACAGCATGGGAACCAATAAGCTCGAAGCTAAAGCTGTTGACCTTGATGCTGAGACTCTATCAGCCGTGCCTATTACCCCAGATAAAGGTGATCCATCCTTGTTTGCTCAACCAGCTTACATGGAAAAGGTAGACGTTAAACGTACTGTTAAGCCATACACCAAACAAGAAGTTCAGGAAATGGTGAGTGAGAACTTGGAAGGTGGAACACAACGCCAAAAAGTTGACAAGCTCATGGATGGTGTAAGAGAACGTGCAGCCGAATACGGTAGAAAACAAATTGAGAACCTGAAAGAAAAAGGTGCAGATGAAGTCCGTATTGATGCTGCCAAGGGTCAATTAAATCTTCAGTATCAGCACATCAAGTCTATTTTGGAAAACTATGCAGTAGGTCAGCCAATTTCTATTAAGAATAACCAAGGCATCTTTGTCTATGGTGTTGTGACTGATTTAGAAAATAAAAAGAAGACTGCTAACCCTGTTGCTGGCTCAGACTGGAAAATGCATATTGCTTTGGCTAACGGTGATGCAAAAGCCATTACGATTAACTTCTCCCAGATTGGCAGCACTTATCAATTAAACCAAGAGAATTACATTAACTGGTACAACCCAGATACCCAGCAAGCAGAGAACATTCCGTTAACTGACTTGTTTGACAAAGGTTCTAACGTCAGGCGTGAGAAACGCTGGATGGTTACAGGCAATATTTTGGCTGGATTTGCTTCTGATGCGGTAAAGAATCAGGGTCAGATTATGAGCTATACCAAAGCTGACGGCACTACTGGTCAGGGTATTCTCATGCCACGCACTTATGACTTTGAAAAGGCTGCTCGTGAAGCTCCTATCCGTCTGCGGTCAGCTGCCGATGCTATGCGGTTTATGAATGAAGTAAACGGTGTAATTACTTCTGCCGATAATGTATTGCGGATTACCAAGTCTAGCTATGGCAACCAGTATCAATTCAATGTCCCAAGCTCTAAGAAAGAAGGCGGTACATACTTCCTAGACCGAGGTTTGACTGATATTACTAGTGACTTCTATAAGTCTGGCAACACTATGTATGCCAGAGGTAATGAGCAACAGGCTGCCAAAGCGATTGACTTTATCCTGAATGAGCGTGGTGACACTCTGATTGCCTCTAGTCCTAGAGACAAAGCCAGAGAGATGTTTGCTCCACCCAAAGCGACTGTTACTCCAAGCGTGATGTATCAGCCAAAAGTTCCTCCTGTTTATATGATTACAGATAACCCAGGTGGAAATTGGCTAGAACACAAACGTCAATTATCTAGGGAAGATGGCAGAAAATCATATGGCGTTCCATATAGATTTGGTTCTGCAACAGCTTATTTCAGAACAAAAGAGGGTGTAACAAACTCACCAGTTCGCAAAATGCTTGTTCCAGTTGATGTTCTTGCAAAAATGCAAGGTATAAATGATGAGCAACGCAATGTAAGAGTTGCAGATTTGAAATCCTTAATGGATTACATGGGCGAGAAAAACCATTTGCCATTTGAGAAAGATGGTAAAACCCATTACACCCCATATATCAATGTTTACCAAGATGGCACTCCTTATGTAAATGAAGGAAACCATCGAATCATGGCAGCAAAAGAGCTAGGCTTTAAATACTTGCCAGTTGCTATTGATTATTACAACGGTGCTGAATCAGAGAACGGTATTTTAAGTCCTGCTAAAGCTATTGAATATGACCGTAAAGCCCATGAAGATGGATTTACTTTAACCAATTACGCTCATATTCCAAAGCTAAATCCAAGCGTGATTCCTAAAAATCTAAGAGAGCAAATTGCCCAGATTCACAAAGCTAAAACAGATGAGTTGGCTCGTGTAAGGCGTGGCATTACCAAGATTAAGCGTGAAGTCATCAAAGGCGAGACCACAATCAATACTCAGCGTGAGTTAACTTACCTTGATCAGCTTGCTAAAGAGTTGGCAGCCGACAAGAAGATGACTGCTGAGAAGAAGATTACGCCTGAAGCGTTTATGGCTCGTGCCCTTAACGAATACAACAAAGGCAATATCAGCAAGGATGTCTTAGACGTTATCCAATACATCTACAGACAATCCCCAGCTATCCTGACTGGTCTACGCTTATCCGTTAAGCAAGCCCCACAGAACGCAGCCTACACAGCTGCTGGCGTATTTAATAATCTAGAGCGTATCGTCAGGCTATACAAGGAATCAGGAGCTGTTAATCCTGGCACTATTCGACATGAGTTGATGCATACACTTGAGCAGATGATGGATCCACAGACCCAGCAAGCAATTGTTGAATCTTGGAGAGCAGCCCTTGAGAAAGCCATCAAGAAGAACACTGATGAAGTGTCTCAAAAGTATTTCATGGCGGTAATCGATTACGTCAACGATCCAAGCGAGAAGAACTTTGAAAAGGCGATGGAGTTGTTGCCTTCACAGGATATGTACCAATACATCAATCCATCAGAGTTCTGGGCTGTCAACGCTGAAAAGCTATTTGGCACTCGTATGGGAACTCCTTGGGGTCGTTATGTTAACGCCATCCGTCAAGTATTTGAGGCAATGAAGAAGCTGTTTGGTTTTAACAATACCCATTCAGTTTACAAAGCCTTCAATGATTTAATCAAAGGCGAGACACCAAGAACTCATAAGACCATGTTGGTAGACCTGATTAGTTCAGGACCATATAAGACTAAGTTCCTCTACAGCGTTGAGAAGACTGATGAGTTACTAGCCAAGCACAATCGCAATGATGCTCCTATCCATACTTCTAACGGTGTGATGGATAAGTTCTTGGGCGGTGCTCAAGAAGCCAAGAATATTGGTGCGAAGATGGTCGAGTCACCACGCCTTGCTGTTAACAACATGGTTGGCAACTTAGATCGTGCAGTGTTGGCTACTCGTATCAAGACAACAGACTTTACAGCTGGTTTGACAGCTGCCGATGCAACCCGTTATGGTCGTATGTTAGAGGACAGCGAAGGTCGTGCTGTGGCTTCTGTGGCTATGAACCAAGCTCTGAAGGCTACTCGTATTGGTACTCAGGTCATCATGCTGGGTAAGTTAGTCTTTGATAACACCAATCAGATGTTCCATGCCGTTCAAGACAAGTTCTCGATGGCTAATATTCTGACCTTGAAGCACCAGTTAGAGAAAGAAATTGGCGTTCAACGTGCTGCCAACGTCATCCAAGCCTACTTTGAAGCCAAGCGTTCACGTTCTATTGTGGATGAATACCTCAAGCGTGAAGGCGAATTGGAGATGCTAAGAACAGAGCAGATGGATCCAAGTACTTCACCAGACCGTCAGCTATTGCTTTTGGACAAGATTGCTGATGCCGAACAAGACTTTAAAAACATCGGTATTGCCTTGCAAAAAGTCAATATGTCCGATGAAGCTATCGATGACTTTAGCAAGCTAGACAAACAGTATCCAGAACTTAGAAAAATGATGGATAACTGGAACGCTGTTAACAAGAACATGATTGACATGATGGAACAAGCTCGCATGATCAGCAAACAACGTGCTGATACCTTGCGTAACATCGAAGATTATGTGCCTTGGCAGCGGATTATGGATGATCAAACAGACGTTCATACCCCAATCTATAGCTCTAAAGGTGTCAAGAACGTAGCCAGAGAGCATCGTTTCAAAGAAGGTAAGGTTGATTTAGACATCGATGACATCGTAGACAATATGCTTCACAACGTCATGGTGACTACTCGTAACGCCATTAAGAACTATGCAGCTAACCGTATTGCCCAGGAGTATGGCACTCGTAATGAGAACGGCAAGCTCAAAGTCTTCCCTAAAGAAGATGCAGCTCGTGGCATCGTTAAGATTTTGATTAGTGGCAGAAAGGTCAACATCCAAATTGCTGACCCATTGATTGCCCAGTCCGTGATTGGTATTGAGAATATCCAGATTCCAATGAACGAGATCATGGCTTACTTTGCTAACGGTTTGCGTAGATCGATTACTTTCTCTGGTGTATTCCAGCTTAAACAGCTTTTCATGGATGCTCCAACAGCTGCCATCGTGACTGGCGTGAAGAACCCAGTAGCCTTGTTTGGCGGTGTGTTTGGTTCATTTGCTAAAGGTTTGACACAAAAGGAA
>Ga0208500_1000135_pt1 | contig 20260 bp, 42 predicted proteins | sample CryBogCBE17Sep08_FD_184568 | JGI IMG/M metagenome (GOLD analysis project Ga0208500, IMG submission 184568) | Freshwater microbial communities from Crystal Bog, Wisconsin, USA - CBE17Sep08 (SPAdes) | ecosystem: Environmental > Aquatic > Freshwater > Lake | place: Crystal Bog, Wisconsin, USA...
TTTGATACTGAAACTAAAGAGGCATTCTTAGACTTGTATTCTAAAGTTGATGCTAAAGTAGAATCACCTGCTAATACTACTACTGAAGTTGTTACTGATAACACAAGAGGTTTCTAAAATATGGAATTATTACAAACCAAATCACTACTTGCCAAATTAATGGCAACAGAAAATCTTATCGTAGAACAAAAGCCGGTTGATACGGCTTATTTTGATGTTAAGAATCGTGTATTGGTTTTACCAATGCTTGATAGGAATATTTCTGGTTATCTTTATGACCTCTTAGTAGGTCATGAAGTTGGCCATGCTTTATACACTCCTGAAGAAGGTATCAACAAAGCAAAAGATTTAGGAATAAATCTATCATTAATGAATGTATTGGAAGATTCCCGTATTGAACGTAAAATCAAACACAAGTATCCTGGTATTCGTGCTTCTTTTATCCGTGGTTATACCGAGTTGATTGAAAAAGATTTCTTTGGTACTGCTGGTGCTAATCTCAACAATCTAAACTTTATTGACAAAGTAAATCTTTTCTGTAAAGGCGGCCCAGCACAAGGTATTATCTTTGATGATTTTGAAAAAGATTTAGTTAATCAAATTGAATCTACAACTACATATGATGATGTTATTGAAGTTGCCAAAAAAGTTGCTGAGTATATGAAGCTTCAAGAAGAAGAAAAGCAAAAATTAAAATTGCTTGAACCTGATGATGAAAAAGATGTTGAAGATGCTGATGATTTCGATAACTCTGGTTATGAAGATTCAGATGAAGAATCAGATGCTGATGAAAAGAAATCACAAGAACCACAATCTATTCCTTCTAATGAAGAAGAAAAAGAAGAAAGTGACCAAAAAGATTCTAGTGATGTTAAATCTAAATCACCTGAAGGCAGTTATGAAAAGGGTAAAGAACTCAAATCACATACTGATGAAGCTTACCGTGAGAATCAAAAGAAGTTATATCAAAATAATGGTGATGAATATTATTATGGTAACATTCCTGATGTTAACCTAGAACAAGTAGTTGTACCATATAAAGAATTGTGGAACAACCACAGAAAAACATATTATAGTTTTGGTTATACTGTTGAAGGTATTGATGAACCTGGCTTCCGTAAACTCCGTCAAGATTCAGCAAAAGTAGTTTCGTATCTTGCCAAAGAATTTGAGATGCGTAAAAATGCTGACCAGATGAAACGTGCTTCGATTGCTAAAACTGGTGAATTGAATATGTCTAGAATTTATTCTTATCCGTTTAGTGAAGATTTGTTTAAGAAAGCAACTATTGTTCCTGCTGGTAAATCTCATGGTCTTGTGATGTTTATTGATTGGTCTGGTTCGATGGATGAACACTTAGACGGTACTATTAAACAGTTAATCAATTTATGTTTATTCTGTAAAAAGGTAAGTATTCCTTTTGATGTGTATGCTTTCTCTACTGAATATGGTAATGCTTGTAATATGTCTAAGCTTCACCAAAAAGAAGGTGATATTGTTTTAGATAAATTTAAGTTGTTAAATTTCTTATCTAGCAAAATGACTGCTTCAGAATTTAGTTATGCTGGTGCTGCTTTACTGAAAATGTCCAATCGTTATCACCGTCCACACGATTTTAGTTTAGGTGGTACACCATTGAATGAAGCAGTTATTGCCGCAATGAAAATTATACCTGAGTTTAAGAAACAGTATAAACTACAAATTGTGAATACAGTATTTCTAACTGATGGTGAAGGACATTCTACCAATAGAGTTTGGAGAAAACAAGAAGAAACAGGTGAGTTCTTTCAGGGAAGAGGTTCAAATTATAAATCAACAAGAGATATATTTGTGATTCGTGACCCAAAAACAAAACACCAAGAAATGGTTACTGGTGGTTGGGGTACTGATGTTACTCAAGCTTATCTTAAAATGTTAAAAGCAAGAACAGAATGTAACATTGTTGGTTTCTATGTTTTATCTAGTAGAGATTTCAGACAAGCTTGTTATCGTTATGCACCTAAGTCCGTTGACCAAGATTTATTGAGAGCTGAGTTCCGTAAAAATAAATACGCAGTATTCACCAATGCAGGTTACGATGAATATTATATGTTGAACTCTGGTGGCATGGACACCGATGATGATGTAGAATTTGAAGTAAAGAGCCAAACGACTAGAGGACTTGTATCAGCATTTAGCAAGTATACTGGTAATCGTTTGAATAATCGTGTAGTATTGAACCGTTTTATAGGAATGATAGCATGAAAGATATAGCAACTTTTGTTGGTGATTCAGGTAAATCTGTAGCCATCATATATGAAGGTGATGATGGCGGTGTTAAGTTTTATCAAGTAAATTATGGTGTTCCAGAATCCATAAAAGCATTTAAAGTTTTTATGACTGAAGAAGAGGCAACTAAGTTTGCTTCAATATATACAGATACGGGTAGTAAACCAACATTATTAAGTGAGTGATATGTTAGACAAGTATGATAAATTAAATGAGATTCTTCTTATCACACAAGAAGAATGTGCAGAAGTAACACAAGCCATTTCTAAAGTATTCCGATTTGGTTATCAGGATGCCTGGCCTCTAGGTACTCCAAACAATCAATCTAAATTAGAAGAAGAAGTTGGTGACTTGTTGTGTATGGTTGATTTGATGATTGAAACTGGTATTCTATCCGATTCAAATGTCAATGCTGCTAGACATGCCAAACGTGAAAAACTTAAAACATGGTCAAAGATATTTAAATAATGGACATTAGAGAGATACTCTGGAGATTACAAAAGATTCGATGTTGGACTTCCGATCCGACTGCTAGAAATTTACTTGACGAAATGATTAACCACTTTAAAGCACAATTACCTCAATGAAAAAAAAGAAAGTATTGATTACAGGCCACAAAGGTTATATTGGTCAACACCTATGGAAGTTAATTGAAGATACTCGACCAGACATTCAATTATATGGTATTGATATGCGTGAAAATGTAAATTCAAGTTTCTGCGATGATATCAATTCACTTTATACTTATGGTCGAGGTGGTGATAGAGAAATGTTTCACACAATCATTCATTTGGCAGCTTTAGTTCGTGTTGGTGAGTCCGTAAAAAAAGCATGGGAATATTATAATACAAATGTCAATGGCACGTTTTCACTATTACACTATGTAGAATCTCATAACTTTATTTTTGCTTCAACGGGCGCCGCATCTAATCCTGATTCACCTTACGGATACTCCAAACGGAGTGCTGAAGATATTGTGAAACAGTTGGCCTATGATTATACTATCTTTCGATTCTATAATGTGATTGGAACGGAGGGATTTCCTCCGACCAATCCAGAAGGCCTCATGTTGAATCTTATGAACTCAATAGATACCGGTAAGTTTACAATATTTGGTAATGACTATAACACAAAAGATGGTACTTGTGTAAGAGAATATGTCCACGTTATGGACATCTGCCGTGCTATTGTGAAGGCGATTGACAAACCTTCAAAGAGTGTTGAGAATCTTGCTTATGGTGACCCAAGAACAACTAAAGAGATTGTTAAAACTTTTATGAATGTTAACCAAATAACGTGCAACGTAGAATATGGGCCAAGACGAAAAGGGGATTTAGAAGCCTGCTATCTAGAAAACCCATCATCTTATATGGAACGTAATTATACCTACGAGCAAATGTTAAAGATTTAATTAACAAAAGTAACCAGTAGAAGATTTATTGAAATACTCTTTAGTAATATTCTCAACATCAGCAGCACAAGTAGGACGCTTAGAAGCAATATACAGTTCTAGTGGTGTTTGAAAATTTGTTTTAAATAAGTTGTTTAGAATTTGAATTAATTTCATTTGTTTTACCTTTTATATTAGTGTTTCTACTAATAGTATTTATACTGATATATCACTCTCCAATATGACATTTTATAATATGAAACAATTACTCACCGTTCTTGCCATTATCATTGTGGTACCTTTACTCGTTTATCATATGGATGTGCTTGACACCTCTGAACCAACAGCGTATACTTGTCAGAAGATAGAAGGTCTTTTGATTGGTGGTTGGCATCCTGATGTACCCACTTCCACTATCATACAATGCCGTAAATTGAAACAACAACTACAGGAGAAATACCATGCTACAACCACTTAAAAATAAACTTATACTTAAACTCATTGAAAAAGAAAAAATCACCGAAGGTGGTATCGTTCTTGTTCAAGCTGACCGTGAAGCCGCCAACAAAGGCCAAGTAGTTGCTATTGGTAACGAGGTTGATGAAGTCCAACTCAATGATATCGTATTAGCCGACTGGAACAAAGCCACCAAGACCAAGTATGAGGACCAAGATTATTACATTATATCACAAGATGACATAGTGGCAATCTTCGACAACGCAACACTCTAAGCTTTTTGGAAAGGTTCCAGCGCTTATGTTCACCGAAAGATTAACCAATGGCTTTTACAAAGATATTTGGAATGATGCGCCATACAAAGACCCCAAGCAACTCGAAATGGAGTTTTTGTGGCCTCATAACGCCATTCAGTTAGGCCTAGACTTAGATAGACCAGAACAACCGAAAGATAAATCTCCTTTTATGGTTTCAAATGGTGATACAGGATTGACATTTGCTGGGGTTAACCAACCATGGGGAACCACCACGATTAATTCTTCTCAATTAGAAATTAAGATTGCTGATTCCATAGGAGAAATCAAGATTGGCGGAATGACTGTAGGCCTCAAAGAAACACCAAAATGGTATCAAAGAATACTATATAAACTTTTAGGATTTAATTGAAAGGATTATAAATGATAGAATCACAAATACTCAATCAACCAGAAGATTGGGAAGAAACCTCTGCACCATGGCCATTTGATGAAGATGATATTGTAGAAGATGAAGAAGTGCCTGATTTCAAAGATGGTGTAGAGGAATAATGAAAAAGAAACTCCAATATTGGCTCGAATTAACTTGGTTTATTACTATGTGTATTCTATCCATTCCAATCACACCATTCATCTTTGTGTGGGCTGTGTATATGCAAGTTAAACAAGACTATGAAGAAAACCACCGAAACCACCTTGATTGAGTATAAGAAAGAAGGTAGAGCCTTTCAATTCTGGCTCAATGGTACTCTTAAAGAAACCGACAATAGCTTCCCTAAACTATTGCTTAAGGTAAAAAAGTATAAACTTGACTGGACCCCTCCAGAAAAAAAATAGGAATTGAAAAACCCTCCTGGAAAAAATTTCGTGGATACTGAATCCTGGTAGAAAAAAAATATTAGGAATAAAGAGTTTGACCATGGAGGGCTTTTTTTTATAAATCAATAGCTTAGCCCGTTGTATCCACACAACACCACTCGGCACCACTCCGAGCCCTGCCACCACTATCTGCCGAAGGGCCCCCTCCCCCTCTCCAGCTGCTCGCCCCTACTCACTCCAGAGCTGCTCCAAACTCTCTCTATGGGCCCGAATACTCGACCATTTTACTCAAGTATTATGGCAAAAATCTCTAATAAAATCATATAGATGGAATTGCGTAAAATAGGTTAAAATAGCATTTGACATTTTATGGAATATCTGTATAATGGTCTTATAGTAAGAAATTAAGAGAGATTCAAAAAAATGTTTTTAAATTTTAGTGTTATTTTAGTATTATATTTTATTATTGTTTTTATATTGTTTAATTAAAGGAAAATTATATGTTTACACCATTTCAACCTGCTGACTTGTCTACTTTAACATTAGCCGAAAAGCGTGCTATGCTCAAGACTCTTAAAGAGAATATCAAAGCCCATGCTGAGCTTGTGAGAGAATCTAAAGTGGCTCAGAAGCTACAGAAAGCTGAAAACGCAGAAGCTCGTAGACAAGCTGCAATTGAGAAAGCTAAAGCTAAGTTAGAAAAGCTGCTCAACAAAACGCAACCCGTTGGCCGTCTAGCTATCAAAGCTAACAAGAAACCAAGTAAAGGTACAGTTACCACTTTAGATATGCTTGAAGCTAATGAGATAGCTGCTAAGTTTGCTGCTAAGAAAGCTGTATAAGCTTTTTTCGATAGTGTTGTTTTTTATACACTATCATACAGTATTTTATTGACTATTTCCTAGAATACTGTATGATAGATGTATTAGTTAAATTAAATGAAAGAGAGAAAATTATGATTACTTATAAACTGGTTCGAGTAGAAACCAACAAACCCGAGATTTCGGTAGAATTAAATGATGCTGACTTGGATATTATCTATGACGCCCTAAGTGAGCATGAAATTTCAATAGATGACGAAGAAGTGCTAGATGCTATTTACAATGTAGGTGCTAAACTTTATTCATTAAACAAGGTGAGTTAATATGTATAGTAGACAAGATATATTTTACAAGTTATATAGAAGCAAAGGTACTCGGGCAATGTTCAAGAATATACCCATAGTGTTGCTAGAAGATTTCAAAAAATCTTTTAAGGGTGAATTCAAGTATCGTATAAGGTATAGAGGTCCCCGAGGTGCAGGTAATCGCTCTTGGGCAAATAAGCAAAGTACCTGCTTAAAACGGTATGCTGAGAGATTTTCAGTATACCGAACATACTAGAGGTAGATGTGGAAACCTGTCTGGTTCTCTTTGGATCTTCTTGGAGAATCATGTGGAGAAATTAAGACTTATGGTTTAGCACTGGTAAGCGACAGAGCCAGCGAGGTTTTCCACTTCCTGCTACTTTTTGACACTTTTTGACACTTTACAAGGAAATTATATGTTTATAGTAATGAATTTATCAGGTGAGGTTGTAGCGGAATTCAATAATGAGAGGAATGCTCATATGTTTGCTGATATGTATGGTGAGGATACTGGTCGGTACGCTTTTGTTGAATATGTATTAAAGGATTAAGGTATCGTTGTTTTTTTACGACAGTTTTACAATATCACTTGACATATTCAGGTGGTATGATAAAATGGTTGTATTATTTAATTATGTGAAAGGTTTGTTATGAAATTATTATCTACTGGTAATCCTAAAGTGCTCAAAGGCATGGAATATGGTTTTAATACTTATATTCTACACTTAGCACCGGCTGACTTATCTGGTCGTGAGGTATGCCCTAAGCGTACCGTTGGTTGTTCTGCTGCTTGTTTGAATCTTGCAGGTCGTGGCGGTATGTTTAAGCGTGGTGAATCTACTAATGTTATTCAACAAGCAAGGATTCGTAAAACTAAGTTATTTTTTGAAAATCGTAATGAATTCATGAGGTTATTGGTTGCTGACATTACATTGGCAATTAAGCAATCTGCTCGTTTAGGTCTTACTCCTGTATTCCGTTTGAATGGCACTAGCGATTTATCATGGGAAAAGTATGAGGTACAAGTAGGTAATATGCGTTTTGTTAATATCTTTGAGGCATTCCCTAACATTCAATTCTATGATTACTCGAAGGTTCTTGGTCGTAAAGTGTCTGGCATTCCTAATTATCATTTGACATTCTCGGCGGCAGATGGCAATAACTTAGATGTTTTATTAGCGAAACATCAAGGTTATAATATTGCTGTTGTGTTTGGTTTGAAGAAAACAGAAGCAATGCCTGATTCTTTTATGGGTTTACCTGTGTTTAACGGTGACGAGAGCGATTTACGCTTCTTAGATCCTAAGCAAGTGGTTGTTGGTCTATATGCTAAAGGTAAAGCAAAGAAAGATACGACAGGTTTCGTAAAGTATCCAACAATGATGATGGAAGCAGCTTAAGTATGTTGTTAAAATAAGTTAGTGATGTGGTCACTTCGGTTCAGTTTTTTGTTTTATCCATTGTTGTTTGGCTTGTTCGGATTTTAATTTTATGTATTCTGGATCCTGCCATCTTTGTTTCATTTGTTGTGATTTTTTAGTTTTATATTCGGTAGAACCAAAAGATTTTCGTTTTTCGCTATTTGGTTCTGCCCATTGTAGTTTAGTTTTTTGAGATACGGATGCACGGCGTTCAGGCGTCCATTGTTTTTTAGTATTCTCTGAGCGTAATGCACGATAATCTGGATCCATTAAAGCTTTGTTGTGTGCTTTTTTGAGATTTTCATATTGTCGTGAGGTAATAGCGGTACGGTTTTTGTTTCTTAGTTTTGTTAATGCAATTAGAGCGTAGCACATTTTAGCTTTTGCTACGCCTGAATACATTTTAGAAAGTAAGATATGAGCAATACAATGTTCTCTAGGTGTTAATACAATAATATTATCTTTATTGTTAGAACCACCTAAAGCTTTAGGTATAATGTGGTGTTTTTCTAAACCACAACCAACAGAGAATTTTCTGTTAAGTTGTAATCGTGATTGTATTAAAGAATGGTATATTTTTTCATAGTTCATATGATTATTTATATGCCAAATTGGTGTAAAGAGTTATTTTTATAAATTTATTTTAATATTGAAAGGTAGGGACGGACTATTCCTAATTGGTGCAATAATGTGGTTGAATTATACCACGAAGATAAAGAGATGGTTGCTCGTGCTAAATCAGCATTTGAGCGTGGTGAGTTTCTAAACGAGTTTATACCTGTTCCGCCTGAATTACAAATTGTAGCGGGTCGTGTAGGTGATGATAACGATCCAAAGCAAATTGAGTTAGAAGCGAAGGTCAAAGCAAACGAAGAAAAGCACGGTTATGCTACATGGTACGATTTCTGTATCAATGAATGGGGTACCAAGTGGGATGTCGGCGGTGACGATGCAATTTTCACCGAGCATGGTGAAAATAGTTTAACCATGTCATTTGATTCAGCATGGGCACCACCTATCAATGCTTATATCGCATTAGAGCAATTAGGTTTTCAGGTAAGAGCGTATTACTATGAGCCTGGCATGCAATTCTGTGGTATATTCGAAGATGGCTATGATGAGTATTATGACCTTGGTGGTTTAACCGCTGATGAAGTGGAAGACCAGTTGCCTGAAGCATTAGATGAAATGTTTTATATTTCAGGCAATATTCGTGAGTGGGAAGAAGAAATGGCGGAGGAAGAAAATGAATAAAAGTCAAATGATAGAAGCTCTCATAGCAGATGATATTGATAGAGTGTTTATTGAAAATGAGCATTATAACAGTACCGAATGGATTAGTCAAATATTTTACCATGGTTTCAGAGGTTATGAAAGTTTTAATATGGATGAATTAGAAGCGGAATGCCGTGAGCGTGGTCTGTATGATGATGGCGAAAATATTGATATTGATATTAACAAAACTGGAGGTAAGTGGTGAATGCAGAATTAATTGAAACACTTAAAAAACTGTTAATTATTGACTACGTTGTATAGAAACAACACTTTCAAGACTTTTTTACAATACCACTTGACAGTTACCAGGTGGTATGATAAAATGGTTGCTTAAATTGATATAAGGATATAATATGAACGAAAAAATTAAAAAACTCATGCTTCAAGCCGGTTATGTGGCACCTGAAATAGCAGGTCGTGCTGAAAAATTGGCAGAATTGATTATACAGGAATGTATCAACGCTTGTGGTTCGGATTTTGGTACTAAATTGATTAAACAACATTTTGATATTAAGGGCTAATATGAAACATTCTAATAAAGCAGTAATCGGTGATACTATTCGTGCTTATGATTTTATGCCAATGGCAGGTCGTGGTGATGCCTATGTCGAAGGCGTGGTTGAAAATGACCGTTGCACCGACCTTGGCTATCTGGCGTATAAGATTACTGTAACTGCTGACAAGTTTACTGGCGATGTGGAAACTGAAGCAAGCCGTGATAACCGTATCGGCCAAATCATCTATGTACCACATGAAATCAGTTTTATGGAATTTGATTTTCGTGTGCTTAACTTGAGGAGTGTTTAATATGGGAGCATTTAGCGAATTAGATTATGCCATTGGCGAGTATTGTAGGCATCTGGAGAAATCCTTGTATGCCAGATTCCCTAGTAGCGATACACAATATGTATTTGAAGCCGGCAAGAAATATGTCAAAATCATTAGCCAAACGGTTCACGGCACACAAATGAGTTCCCATTCATTTGTTGTGATTGGCGACCAAGGCAAATTCAAGAATGGCGATATTCTTAAATCGGCCAGCTGGAAAGCACCGGCAAAAAACTTTGCTCGTGGCAATGTATTGACTGGCGATTATAAAACCATTTCACCTTTTGGAATTTAATATGAGTCATTTTGATAGTATGGAATTAGATGAATTGCAGAGTTATTTCTCGGATTTCTATAAAGACTTTTATGGATATCGTCCTCGTTTTGCAACCAATCAACAATGGATTGACCGTGAATGGTTAATCGAAGCCATTAGCACAATCCATATGGATATGGATAATTTGAAGAAAACACCAGAAGGCCGTGCTCAACTGCGTGCCGAAGGCTGGGTTATTGATGAAAAGGAATATGTATGACAAACGCAGAAATGATTGAAAAATTAAAACAGGCACAAAGCCTGCTTTCGGATGTTTACCATTGGGCGAGTACCGAAATGTCCAATGGTTTACAAATAACACCAGAACACACTCATCCTGAAATTGAAAGTTTAATGAGTTGTGCTGATTCGTGTATCATTGAAGCATTGGATGCTTTGGAGGAAATGGAAGAATGAGTGTTGAAAATAAACTGTATTTGATAGAATACCGTGATGATAATATACCAATGTCAAGATGTTATACGATGGGGGCTGATGATGCTTACGAAGCGGCGGATAAATTCAAAGAACAATTTCCAGAATTCCGTATAAACCAAGTGGCAGTCATAGTATCACCTGGTAGAAAGTGGTAAACAACCAGAGGACGCTTGACAAATGGTTGGAATACCTGTAGAATGGTCAACAGTAGTAAATTTATATTATGTTTAATTGAAAAGGAAATAAACCATGGCATTAACAGTTCGCAAAGGCAAAGTAAACCGTCACGAAAAGATTACACAAGTTTTGTTATCTGGCAAACCTGTGAGTCCTGACGAAATTGCAGCAGTATTCAAAGGCACCGACCAAGAAGCAGTCTTGTATCGCCTCTCTACCAACATTTACAATATCCGTCGTGATGGCGGCATTGTAAAAGTTCACAAGACTGGTCGTAAAGTGACCGCTTATCAATTGGTTAATTTTGAACAGTTCGACAAGAACGGACGCTTCATTCAACCAGTTGCTAAGAAAGCACCAACTGTTGCAACACCAGCAACAACTTGTGCACCAATTCAACCAGTAAAAGTACCTGAAACAGTTTAACTCTCTCCTTTTTGAGACTTTAGCCAAGGCTTCGGCCTTGGCATTTTTTTATATACATATGTGGATGGAACCTAAAAAACTTTCTAACAAAAATGACGGACTCTATACTATGACAGTTCTGGTTTGTGGCCTCGTTTTGGTTTATGCTTTCATTTACCTATGAAAATAAGTCCAACTCATCCATATTTTGATAATTATTATTGGTGGGAAAATAGACACCTGCCTAATAATAAGAATCAGTACCAGACAGAGGGTTGTTCTGGCGCCCTCCAATATGGTCATAGAAACACCAATACAGTCAGGAACGATGGCGTATTATTACCCATAGTCCAACCCTCCGCTGTCCTAAAACTCTCTCCAGACGCTCTAAAACTGTTGTCTTAAAACAACAGCCCTCAAAAATCACTTGACTGGCCGTCCAATTTTGATATAATGGACGCTTATTCATTAGGAGATTTTATGTCAGCAATTACATTTGTAAACGGAAAATATCAAGCAGTAATCAATGGCAAAACTGTTAGCCGTGCCAATAAGCGTGCTCTTGAGCGTATGCTTAAGTCCACACAGCCGGTCGCTGAAGTTTCTGTATCAACTTCCAAATTCTCAATCAATCAGCGTTTTGGTTTTCTTTCAGACATGGTTACTATGTTAGCAAAAGGCGACCAAGCTTCTGTTGTAGTTACCGGCCCTGGCGGTCTTGGTAAATCTCATACTGTTACCACTTCACTCAAGAATGCCGGCTTCAAAGATATGTCCGTGCTTGACGAGTTCGAAGTCGGTGCTGGTGTACCAAAAAATGCTTTCATGGTCATCAAAGGTTATTCTACACCTAAAGGTTTGTATCGTATCTTGTATGAGAACCGCAATAGCGTTATCGTATTTGATGACTGTGACAGCGTATTAAAAGATTCCGTTTCATTGAATCTACTCAAAGGCGCCCTCGATTCTTATTCTAAGCGTATTATCTCATGGCGTGCTGACATCAAAGATGAAGATTTGCCAACATCATTTGAGTTCAAAGGCCGTGTTGTATTCATTTCCAATATCTCATCTAATCAATTAGACCAAGCGATTATCTCTCGCTCATTGTCCGTTGATTTGACTATGACTAAAGAGCAGAAAGTCGAGCGTATGCGTCATCTATTGACTGAGCAATCATTTATGCCAGACTTTGACCAACAGCACAAGACTGATGCTATTGACTTGATTGCTAGTCTGGTTGATGATGTTAAAGAGTTATCATTGAGAACACTCATTCAAGTTACCAAAATTCGTAAATCTAATCCTAACGGCAACTGGCAAGATTTAGCAACATATGCAATTTGTGGTTGACAGTTTTTTGTAGTTGTAGTATAGTAGCACCTGTAGTAGCAGTAACCCGTCTTTTTAGACAAAAACTTTATATTAACTTTTTTAAGGATACAAAATGAAACAAAACACACAAGCCCAATCTTTAAGTTGGAATAATGTTGAGATGACCATCTCACAATTCTTCAGCAACCATCTAAACGAAACTTCCAAAGCACGAATTGATACCGATCCAATTGGTCAAAGACCAGATATTGAATCAATGTCAAAACGCCAAGGTATTATTAATTGTATTATGCAAGGTTATGATTTTGGAGAATTAAAACTTCGCACATTAACTGAAGAAATGCGCCAGTCTTCCACTTTCAAATATCGCTCAGTCGATGGCGGACACCGTAAGCGTGCCATTCGTGATTTCATTCTAGGTAAATTCAAGACTGGTTCATACACCGAGACTATTATCGATGGTGTTAAATATGATGTATCAAACAAATACTACAAAGATTTACCAGAAGAAGTTAAAGACAATTTTGGAAATTACAAAATGCGTTTTACTGTTTACTCTGAGAACATGACAGATGAACAGGCAGGCCAACAATTCAGGACAACCAACATCTGCACGGATGTTAATCATCAAGAGATGTTAAACTCTTATGAAGATAATCTGGTTGCTAAATTCATTCGTGAAACTTGTAGACCAATTCGTGGGTTGAATAACAAATACCACGACCTATTCGAATACAAATCACTTGACCCCGAGAATCGTAAACAAGTTTGGTTTCAACAACCAAGTAAGCGTTTGCGTGATGATGAATTCGTTACTCGATTACTTACCATGATTGTTAAATTACAAAACAATTCACCAACATGGTTGACTTGTTCAAACGAAGATATGGAAAACATCTTCTTAGAGTTAGGTGATGGCAAAAACGGACGATGGACAAAAGAACCTGCTATTGCTAAACGACATCAAAAAGCTTTGTCTGAAGCATTAAACTTTATGCTCAACTTTGCAAAAGCAAAGAAAGAAAACTCAAAAACATTATTGAGTAATCAAGACTTTACCGTTGCTTCAAGGTTTTACATTTACTTAATTAAAACATATGGTCGAAACGGTTTCAAAGTAAAAGACTATGAGAAATTATACTGGTCGATTCGTAATTCAATGGACAAATTCGTTGGTAATGATGATTCAATACTAAGAATGGATACTCATAGAGATAGTAAAGGCATTCGGTTAGTATGTGAATGTTTCAAACAGTATTTAACTGTCCATGATGATATGAAACGCTCAGAACAATCTATTGCATGGTTACTCGAAGAAATGGACATCAATGATTGTGGAATTCTTCCTTTAGATCCTGTTCGTGTATTCTCACCTGAAACGATTGAACAAGCATGGCGTCAGCAAGGCGGAAAATGTTATGTGACTGGTTTGCCACTATCAATTAAAGATGCTGTGGGCGGACACATTGTAGCACACTCTGATGGTGGTCGCACCACTATCGATAACTGTGCTGCCATCCACAAAGATGAGAATAGTCGTATGGGTTCAATGAATGTCATAGACTATAAGAACTCACTAAACGATAGTGCTATGCAATTCCAATCGTTCCAATCTGTTTTGGCATAGTTATAACTGTTGTATAAAAACAACACAACCACAAAAATCACTTGACTGGTTCCGTGGTTGTGTTAAAATGGCTACATTATGTGGAGAATTGTATGAGTATAAGTGCTTACCGTGAAGTTACCGATTGGTCAGATAGTGAATATTATGTGCCTAATCATACCTATTTGTTTGATGGTAAATCAAATATCTTGGCGTATGCTATCGAAGGTACGAATGAGGTAACAGTATTAAAGAAACCATTAAAGGTAAGCACTACTCGCCGTAAATTTGAAAAAGTTAAACACAAAGCACTAGACAAATTAGCAAAAACTTTACAATCAGAAGAAAAAACTTTACAATCAACCAATCCACAATGGCAGGTTAAGAGTGATTCAGGTAAGGTTTATACAGTAGAATTGATTGGCGGTAAGTATAGTTGTAATTGTGTAGGTTACGGATATAGAAATTCTTGCCGTCATTCAAAAGAAATAGAGGAACAAAATGACAGCAAATGAATTAGCCAAACTAATTAAAAATACGGACGGTGCATTATGGCTTGAGCCGTATTTCGATAAAATTGCAGATACTTTAATTGAACAAGCTCAAGAAATTGAGCAGTTAAGAAACTTTATTTCTTTGGATAAGAATAGAGCAAAAGAATGGTTTGCTTATGAATTGGATAATGAAATAAAAAGATTTAAAGAAAGTGAGTGAGAAATGAGCTGGGCTGATGAAAATGTGTATGACCCACCACAATCAGATTGGTGTGAGCGTTTAAGTTTCCGTAATTGGAAATGGCAAACTAAAACAGGTGAATTCATTAGTATTAAAGATATGAACGATTCACATTTATTAAATGCAGCAAAATTATGCCGTGATAGGGAAATGTTAGACGGTATGTTAAAAGAAATGACTTATAGATTATTTGAAGAAAAGGTTAAAAATGGGAACTAGAAGCTTAACTTATGTGTATGATGGTGAAAAACCAATCGTGTGTATGTATAGACAATTTGATGGTTATCCAACAGGTCATGGTGCCGAGTTGGCGGAGTTTTTAACTGTCGGAGAAAATAACGGCATGGGTTGTTTAGCAGCTCAGATGATTGCTCACTTTAAGAAATCAATTGGTGGTTTCTACATCTATCCAGTTGATATAGGCCAAGATGTTTGGCAAGAGTATGAATACCATGTGTATGAAGATAAATGTAGCATCAAAGAAATTGGCAGAGAAAATCCAATCTTTGAAGGCACTTATGATGAGTTAAAAGTGTATTGCTCTACTGAGCGATATGATGAAGAACCAGCTCATGCCTTTGATACACAATCAGGCAAAGATTGGTTAAAATCTGTGTTGAATGATGGTGTAGCAACCATTACATTCACTAAGAGAGATGGTACAGAGCGTGCAATGAAATGCACCTTAGACCGTAAGATGTTACCACAGGTTGTAACTGAAGAAACCAAGAAAACTAAAACAATATCTGATGATGTATTACCAGTTTATGATATTGAAGCACAAGGCTGGCGGTCATTCCGCTGGGATTCTATAACTAAAGTGGATATTAAACTATGATTAAATTATGGCAGTTTTTATGGCACGGTTGTTGGCATGATTGGAAGTTTATCAATAAAGGTGCTCTAACTTGGAAAGGCGAGCACGTAGGCCAATATTACCAATATCAATGTGAAAAGTGTGAACGAATAGAAGATAGGAACTATGTATGACAAATTTTCATAAATTAAAAAAAGAAGAAATGTTTGATTACTTGGATAATCTAAGAGAGTGTGGTGTGGTGAATATGTTTGGTGCTACACCATATGTCCAAGAAGCATTTGATTTGACGAAGCAAGAAGCAAAAGCAATCTTAAAAGAATGGATGGAAAATTATGGAAAACGATAGATTTGATTTTGAACAACAAATAATGGATTGTTGGAAAGTTACTGATGACATTAAAGTTGCATATGATGGCATTATAGATGATGATTTGAAACCAACCGAAACGTGTGATGTTCTGATAGGACTTCGCCAATTGTATGAATTGAAATTTAATAAATTGTGGGATATGTTTGAAGGTGTAATCATGCCAATAGTGCGAGAGAACACAATGCTGAATGATGAATGTGCCTCATTGAGACGGCAGTTATTAGAAGCAACAGAAATGGTGCCTGTTATCACAACAAAGAAAGATAAAAAATGAAAGCATTTCCTAGTTTGGAATGGATAAGTTCTGATGGTAAAAAAAGTGGTGAAGGCATGGATTTAAGAGATTACTTTGCTGCTCAAGCTATGCAAGTAATTAAATGCTCAGATTACAAAAATTACAAAACGACTGCTGAATTTTGCTACCTTTTGGCAGATGCAATGATGAAAGCGAGAGAGCAGTTAAATCAAGCACAAGATAAACCTATTTTGAAAGGCAAAAGAAGCGTATGAAATATATTGCTAAACCTAATTTGTTTAATAACAAAGGCCTAAAAGAATTTGATAATGCTAAATCTGCTATCGTATATTTGAATGAAGCATTATCTGATAGTGGTGTAGATGAAAAGTATGATTATGTTTTTATTGCACCAAAAGTATCCGACAAAAAACTCAAAGATTCTATTGAAGAATATGTCGGCATTGGTAAGTTAATTATTCAGGAGTAATTATGGAACATGATGATGTACCAGAACCTAAATCTGATTTAGAAAAGTGGAAACCAGTTGTGGATGCTTTGACTGAATTAAGAGATAATCTAAAAGCAATACAAGTGGCAAACAACCTAAGGACGCTTGACAGAATAGACCAAAGTGTGGTAGAATCCAGGTGTACCGAAGCAAATGAAGTAATAAATTATATCATGAGGAAATAAATGAATATCGTATATACCGTTAGTATTGCTGGTCAGCCTATTAAGCATTTTCTGGATCCTGTTGAAGCCAATAACTTTAATAACATGATTAATATGCAACACCAGATAAGAGAACATAATTCTATGTGTATTGAAAAGATGTTAGAGAGTTCCAATTTTGATGAAGCAAAAGAAGTATTAAATTATATTATGAGGAAATAAAATGAAATCTAAATTGTTGTTATCGTTATTATTCGTATCTGGTTTGGCTGCCTGTTCTTCTAGTAAAGCACCTGATGATTTTACCAAAAATGGCCAAGTATATAAACTAAAAGGTTATGAAGGTCCAGAAGCAATGCAAAGTACCGAAGTTGTGCAAGCTTCTAAACAATGTATCTTTGCCAAAATGAAACCTAATGTCCATTATCTCAATGTTAAAACTGACCAAGGTCGTGTAATGGTGCCAGTTAATGTAACTTGTGAGCCATACTAATCATGTTTGAATTATTATCATCCTATGGCATCACACCATCAATATTGCAAATAACAATTGTTGCTGGATTTGCCGTGTTTATCATTGGTATGTTTTGGAGATTTATACTAATAGGCACAGGTATATTATTTTGTGTGTATGTGTTTGTTATGCCTACCGATGCTTCTACCAAAGAAGTTAAAAAATCAGAAATGGTTAAAAGTGTAGTTGTAGAAGAAAAGGATGATACACCAATTGAATATATACAAGACTGTATGCGACTCACTGGTAAGAATGATTTTGATTGTAAACTAATGTGGCACGATAGGGAAAATAATGGATGATAGCCAATTAATCCACTTAGTGGAAGAAATAGATGATAAACTGGTCGAATGGGGCGCATCCAATCGATTACCACCGACTTCCTTAGCAGGTGTGATACTAGGTCGATTGGTCATCATGGCGAGACAAACAGGTTGCGTGGAAGACTTATCCGCACTTCTAAATAGCGTCCAATACACCTTAGTGGATACGCCAAACGATATAGTCCATTGACTGTTGTTTCTATACAACAAAGACAAGAAATCACTTGACTTTATCCTTGGTTGTGTTAAAATGGATGAATAACTGGAGAATTATATGAAAATAGCATTAGACTTTGATGATACCTACACAAGAGATATGCAAGGTTGGAATGCATTTATCTCGTTATTTCAATCTCGTGGTCATACAATCTATTGCGTTACAGCAAGAGGTGATAATGATTCAGCGGAAGTTTATGATACCGTAGGTAAAATTATTGGTAATGATAAATGTATATTTGCTAATTTTGTGGCTAAAAAAGATGTTGTTTCAAAATTAGGAATTTATATTGATGTTTGGATTGATGATAGTCCATTCTTTATAACACACAGTTTTAAAAAAGATGAAAAAACAGGATTATGGTTATGAAAATAGCATTAGCCTCCGACATTCATTTAGAATTCGGAGATATTAATTTAAAGAACGAAGAAAACGCTGAGGTATTGATTCTCAGCGGAGATATCTGCACAGCCAAAGTATTCAAAAAAGGTGGTTATGCCAAAAAAACGGTTCTTGAATTTTTCAGTCGTGTAGCATTCCAATTCCCCCATGTCGTGTATGTGATGGGTAATCATGAGCATTATGATTTTGATATTGCTAAAACTGAAGAAACATTGAAATGCCAATTAGGTATTTGGCCTAATATTCATTTGTTAGAAAAAGAAACATGGGAACATCAAGGTATCACCTTTGTTGGCGGTACATTATGGACTGATATGAACAAGGAAGATGATTTGACAATGTACCATGTTGGCCGTAGCATGAATGATTTTCAATGTGTTATCAATAGCAATCGTAAGCTTAGTAGAAAAGTCCCATTGTATGCTAAAGATGCTGAAAATAATTATATCAAAGATGAAAAAGGTTATATGATTATTGAATCGTATAAATTCAAGGAAGAAAACGCTACTTGGAGTACCCAAGATGCGGTTGCTGACCATAAGAAAATGTTAGACTACATTAACATTGTAACACAAGATAAGGCTAAAAGTTATGTAGCAGTAACACATCATATGCCTACTCATAAAAGCATAGCGCCTTGGTATGCAAATGATACTCTTATGAATGGAGGTTTTGCATCTGATTTATCGGAGTTTATTATAGATAGGCCACAAATTAAATTATGGACTTGTGGTCATACTCATCATAGCCATAGATATTATATGGGTGAAACTTTAGTAGTTAACAATGCACGTGGATATATAAAATACGAACAATGTGCTAAAGAATTTAAATTGAAGTATATTGATTTAGATAATATGCCTACTGTTGAAACTACTGAGAATGATTATCATTGGGAGAAGATTTAACTTTTCGGGGGTGGTATAATCTACCCCTTGAAAAGGTTTCATCTGGTTGTTCAGCGCACCATTTTTCCATTACACCATTATTCCACCAAACAGAATTTTTATTAAACCATATTAATCTGCCGGCAGTTAATGTTTTACATCTTTCATCATTTGGTTTTAATCTATAAGATTTAATACCATCGTTATAGTATTTTAATCCTTTTGTATTACCAGATTCACCAGATTTATATTTTTCTTTTCTTAATTCATTTATGTATTGAAATGAACCAAAACCGCCACTTGTTGTATTGTATCCATTATTTTTTGTATCATATTCATTTATGAAAAAATTTTCCATAATCGTTAATGTATGTGAATCTTTTGATTCTACCGTTTCTTTAGCTTGATATAATAATTCCCAAGTAAAATTTTCCCATCCATATTTGCGGATAGCATTATAAAATTTTATATTATTTTTTTCTTTACTTCTTTTTTGGTGTGATTCAATACGGCTTGGCCAATTAGAATCAAAACCAATATAAGATTGATTTGTAATGGTACAAGTAGATTTATAAATTGAATATATATTCATGCTGGCATAGTCCTTTTATGTTAGAGTAGGTGGGTATTCCCGTACCGTGACCTACACCCATATTTATGCTAATTGTTGTAGTTTTTATACAACAATTTGGTATCTTTGTCAAATATTCATTGACTTCCTCTGTGGTTATGATATAATGGTGTATGATTGAAATATTTGGAGATTTGATATGAACGAGAAGATTAAAGAACTCATGCTTCAAGCCGGTTATGCGGCACCTGAAATGGCAGCTCGTGCCAACAAATTAGCCGAGTTGATTGTGCAAGAATGTTGTCAAATTGTTTTAGATTGTAGTATTCCTGGAAGCAATAATGAAAGAGATTTTGTGGTTACTGCGAGAGAAATAAAACAACATTTTGGAGTTGAA
>Ga0208500_1000151_pt1 | contig 19420 bp, 12 predicted proteins | sample CryBogCBE17Sep08_FD_184568 | JGI IMG/M metagenome (GOLD analysis project Ga0208500, IMG submission 184568) | Freshwater microbial communities from Crystal Bog, Wisconsin, USA - CBE17Sep08 (SPAdes) | ecosystem: Environmental > Aquatic > Freshwater > Lake | place: Crystal Bog, Wisconsin, USA...
TTTCTGAATAGGATGGTTTTTCGGGATATCCAAGAGCCACCATATGAAGTGTAGTCCAGAAGATAGGCCCCCAGACGGGCGGGGGCATTTTTAACTTCATTCTATCAGGGTGATAGACATTCATATGTGCTTTTTACCGCTACCGTCGTAAGACGTATATGGCGGCAGGCATTAAAAATAAGAAAGCTCAAAGAGCTTCCTTATTTTTAAGCGCCACCGGTATCGGTCTAAATAAGAAAGACGTGATAATAATAAGGTATATGTTTAAGAAAATGATATGCACAAATTGTGGGGAACAAGGTCATGCGTTTCGGCAATGCTTTGCCCCCGTTACAAGTTATGGAATGATTATTTTTCGTATAAAAGATGGCTGGAACCAACCTGCTACACTCTTAAATGCCATGACAAGTGTAAATGGCCTGGATTCGGTCCAGGCCAATATTGAGTATTTACTCATACAACGGAGAGACAGTATTGGCTTTGTTGAAATCATGAGAGGAAAATACAAGATTCATGAGACAGACTATATCAAGCAACTTCTCATAGGAACAACGCTGGCGGAACGGGAGAGGCTTCTAACCATTCCGTTTGAAGAGCTGTGGGTGAGCTTGTGGGGTATTTCAACGGAACAAAATGGAAATGCATATCGTTCTGAAAAGGAGACTTCTAAGAATAAACTGGAGGCCCTGAGAACAGGATACATAGATGAGGCAACCAAGACAACAATCACACTGGGTTCTCTTATTTCCTCTCTGAAAGGGGAGCCATGGGAAACTCCAGAGTGGGGATTTCCAAAGGGTCGGCGCGACTTTAAAGAGAACGATTTTCAGTGTGCTGTGCGCGAAGTGAAGGAGGAGACCGGCCTCAGCATATCAGATATTATTCCTATTCGTAATCTACACCCTATACAAGAATCATTCTTTGGAAGTAATAAGATACATTATTGCCATAAGTATTTCATCGCATTTAATACATCAAATGATGAAATCCATATTGATCAGACAAATGAACATATGGTGAGAGAAGTTGGAAATATTGGATGGTTCTCTTTGAATGACGCACTCCGATTGATACGATCGGATAATGTGGAGAAGAGAGAAATTCTCCTCAAAGCGAGCAGTTTGCTGCGCAATTATTGTCCTCTGAGATTATCTTTACAATAAGAAGGATGGAGCAATACACAGATGAAGAATTCCGTATCCTCTGGGACACGGAAAATAATTCCGAAAAAAGGGATGCTCTTTACAAATATTTAACAGAATATCATGATCCTCCACTGTTTCCTGGTTCTCCATCCTTGGAAGGAGCTGAGCGGGGAGGAGCTGAGCGGAGAGGACAAAGAGGAGGGGGCGACTATTCACAGCTAGAAGGCCAGGCATTTTCAGATGCCTTAGAAAAGGAGTTTGGATTCTATCCCTCCATTGAGGATCCCCATTTTCACGAAAAGCTGTTTCATAAGCTAGAGTTTGCTGAAAACAAGCAGCTCTCAGTCAAGGAACTGCAATTAAAGGGAGACGCACTCTGTAATCCGACACAGGAATTTGAGCTCAGCCCTGTTCAGAGATTTGTTAGTCGTTTTCTCTCTGCACGGAGCCCCTATCAGTCCGCTCTTCTCTATCATGGTGTCGGTGTTGGAAAAACATGCGCAGGTGTCGCTATTGCCGAGTCCTACTTGAATGTATTTCCTAATAAAAAGGTGATTGTAGTGGCACCACCCAATATTCAGCCGAATTTTAAGCGCACCATTTTTGACATTGAATCTGTGAAGATGCCAGAGGATGAAAATGCGCCAAATACAATGACTGGCTGCACAGGAGATTTCTATCTGAAGCTGACAGGTAGCGAGTTTGAAAAGGAAAAGTCAGTCATTCAGAGCCGTGTGCGCGAGGCCATTTCTGCACGCTACGAGTTCATGGGCTATATTCAGTTTCATCGCTACATTGAGAGCGTTAAGAAAAGAGGTGCCAATATGGACAAGGAACTTCGCCTGGAGTTCAGTGGCCGTCTTCTTATTATTGACGAGGCTCACAACTTGCGCGATGTCCCCGGTGAAACCGCCGACGATAATCTTGACTCGGCGGGAGGAGATGAAGAGGTTGGTGATGCGGCGGCTGGAAAGAGGTTGACACCCAGCCTGATGGATCTTCTGAGAGTAGTCTATGGTATGAAATTGGTCCTGCTAACGGCAACACCTATGTATAACAATTACAAGGAGATCATTTTCATTCTGAACTTGCTTCTGAGAAATGATAAGAGACTGGAACTCAAAGAGAGCGATGTGTTTACGACGAGTGGCTCATTCGCTCCTGGTGGAAAGGAGAAGCTGGGACGCGCAGCGGCAGCCTATGTAAGTTTCATGCGCGGCGAGAATCCACTCTCTTTCCCTATTCGGTTGATGCCTAGTGCAGCAACACCAAAAGTAGAGGCATGGCCCGACTTTGCCCCGAATAACGCAGAGATTGATACGGCTAGGACTATGACAATGATGGAGAATCTGCCTCTTGTTACTGTGCAGTTCGAGGGTGAGTCGCTGGAAAGTTTCATTAATATTTCAACGGAGGCGGCCCGCAGATCAGGTGTGGCGGTCAGTTCCATTGATACCATGGTTCAGAGTGGAAACTGGCTCTATCCTTCGGATCAGGAGGACCAACTTCGCATTCGCGACATTGGATTTGACTCGGTCTTCAGAGAGTCGGCACAGGGCGGCTCCGTCCAGTATAGTTCAACGCGCGGTCCTCCCACTTGGCTTCTCGCAGCAAATCTCGGATCTGCATCTCCCAAGGCGAAGTTTATTATTGAGAATATTGAAGGGGCTGATGGTGTTATTTTTGTCTATAGCCGCTTTATCAAATCAGGCGCCTTGCCTTTTGCTCTAGCACTGGAGGCAAATGGATACACGCCTTATGGCCGCGACACCCCCTTTTTGCGCGATGGCGTGCAGGATCCTGCTGGCAGACAGTGTGCCCTCTGCTCCAGCAAAGAAAAGGGGCACAAGTCGAGCACGCACAAGTTCACACCTGCCAAGTATATTCTTTTGACGGGTAAGGGCTCACTTTCACCCAATAATGCTGCAATGGTGGCGGCATCTCGACAGAATGCTAACATAGAAGGTGGAATTGTCAAAGTAATCATTGGATCACAGGTGGCAAGTGAAGGTATCGACTTGAAATTCGTGCGCGAAATGTATGTCTTTGACAGCTGGTTTCACTTGAATAAGATGGAGCAAGTTCTGGGTCGCGGTGTGCGCACCTGCTCACACGCACTTCTAGAAAAGGAAAAGAGAAATACCACAATCTATTTACTTGTGAACACCTTTCCTGAAGATGAGCAGCGTGAGACGGCCGATTTGTATATGTATCGCACAGCCATGTCAAAGGCCAAGCAGATAGGCTATGTGACAAGAACTCTAAAAGAATATGCGCTTGATTGTAATTTGAATATTGACGCTATTCTTATCCCTGAGGGAGAGCTGAAGGATCAGGTTCACATAGACGCACAAGGAGAGACGCGCCCTCCTGTTCCAATCTATGACAGGCCCTTCACTGCCATCTGTGACTGGATAGAGGGCTGTGACTATACGTGCGCGAATCCTGTTGAGATTGAGACTGAAGGTGCGGATACATCAACCTATGATGAATTTAGTGCAAAACAGCATGAGGCGGCTCTAAAAAGGGCGATTCGCACGATATTTGAGAGGGCAGATGAGCCCATGTTTACATTGGCACAGCTGGAACAGGAAATGAAGTCGTCTATTCCCACCTCGGCCCTCAGTATTCTTCTTTCAGAAATTGTTGGAAACAGCACATTCCGTATTAGAAGAAAGGCTAAGGAAGGATATATTATTAATCGCAATGGCTATTATTTATTCCAGCCTGAGACGTTAGTAGATGATAATATTCCTCTGGCTCTGCGCGTCCAGAATTTTCCTGTAAAACAGGATGTGATTGAGCCTGTGAAACAGAAGGTGAAGAGAGAGCAGGAGGTTGTAAAGGATATCTGGTCGGCCTTTGTCAGCTGGTCTTCTTCCATCAGGGATGGCTCCTATACCTCCACCCTTCCTCCTATCTTACCTGTATCTATACAAAAGGCGCTAAAAGAGAGATACAGAGATCAGAAGGAATATGTGAAAGAGAAGGAGCACGTATCTGGCATTCTATGGCTCTATTCATTTATGAAGACGAATGAGCTCTGGCGTTCCAAGCTGGCGGATGTTCTTCTTCATGTTGTCTGGGATGAGATGTTGCTTCTACCTGAACAGCTTTCTCTTCTGAAGGATCCCTTGGTGAAAGAGGTGGCGGGTGAGCAGATACGTGAAAAGGGAGAGAGGGGGGTTTACAGATATATAGATGCACAGTCAGGTGCTCTTCGGTATGTGTGCTCTCCTACTGGAACCCCGTGTGAAGTGAGTGTGACGAAGCTGTTTGAGACGGATTCCACCGATTCTCTTTATTCTCTACAGGCAAATCTGAATACAACAGGACCCACCTACGGATTTTTAGTTCCCAATCTGAAGACTGGATTTCTCATTTTCAAGACAACAGAGGATCCTGCTGCACCAGGAAAGACGCCTCCAAAGGGCGGTGTCTGTGAGATTGTTACGCAGATTTCGTATCACAAGACATTTTTGAACTCAATTGGTAACTATCTGGAGAAGGCGGGCTTGCCTCGCTTTGGCTTGAGTCTGCCGATTCTTTATCAGGCGTTTTGGTCTTCAGATGAAGAGGAGGAACAAGAAGGAATCAAGGGTTCTAAGATCGAGTTCAAGTTCAAGCTTCCTGAGATTCACACTGAAGAGGTGGTTCGTGGGGAGATTGTAAAGGTCTTTCAGCCGTTTGGAAAGATTCTCACGCTCCAGTCGAAGGGTGTTAAGAAGGCAACAGTGTCAACCAAGTGGATCATTGAGTATTCAAAGCCAGAGGAGGCGCGTGCGGCCTATGATAAGCTTTTTGTGCTCCCTGAAATCAAGAATGCATTCTATGCTTGTAGTTTGAAGAATTTTGTTCTGCGCTGGATGGATTTAATGGGAGTAGGGGGGCGCCGCTGGTTCTTCCGACCGGTTGCCGCTTACAAGTCGAAACACCAGGTCTTGGCGGATAAGCCGAAGAAGGTGAGAGGGAAGAAAGCAACGTCGTGACTTTAATTTAACGAAGCTTTAGCTTCGTTAAATTAAATGTCCAACGACTAATATAGTGATGGATCTTAAAAATAAGGAAGCTCTTTGAGCTTCCTTATTTTTAAGTCTCACTTGTAGTCGCTTAAAATTGAGCCTGACTATTCAGAAGAGGGATTACTATGGAACATATTGCACTCTTTGAAGAGAGGGTTAACCTCACAGCAAGAGATCTTCGTGCCCAGATTACAAATATCGATGACCTCATTCTTCAAAAGCTTAGCACAAGGCTGGAGGGAAAGTGCTCCCGACACGGATTTGTTCTTCCTGGAACCTTCAAGATTCTGTCACGGTCAATGGGCTATGTAGAGAAGGGGCGATTCACAGGGGACATCATCTTTCACCTTCAGGCCGAGGGTAAGGTTCTGAATCCTCCTGCTGGAATTCTTACGGAGGGGATTGTGACAAAGAAGAATAAGATGGGAATGTATGTGTCCTACAATGACGCAATTCGTATGATCTTGCCTCGTGATCTTCACATTGGCGACGATGCTTTCGAGGCCGTTGAGGTTGGCCAGACAGTGAAGGTGGAGATTCAGAAGTCCCGATTCCAGGTGAATGATCCTTATATTCTGAGTGTGGGCCTGTTCAAGGGAGTTGCTTCCGAGGTTGCTGCTGCCGCTGTTGCTGCACCTGTTGCACCTGCTGCAGATGCAGAGGCAGAGGCAGAAGTAGCTTCCGCAGCAGAAGAAGAAGTAGCTTCCGAGGCTGAAGAAGTGGCTTCCGAGTCTGTAGAGGAGGAAGCAGAGGCCATCACTGCGTAAATGACTTCTGAAAGGATGGAAGAAATCTATGTAGAAGATGGAGGGACCGCAGTTATCCACATCAGAATATGAAGAAAGAAAACTTTTTTTAGAAGATCTGAAGCGCCTGGTTAGATCTGAGCAGGAGAACCTTTTCCGCATTCTAAAGCAAGAAAAGGCAGACTATAGTGAAAATAGCAATGGCATCTTTTTTGATGTGACAAAGCTTCCCACTTCTCTCTTTAATAAACTGAAGGAGTTCATGGAATTCTGCCACAAGACCCGCAAGGATTTCGTAGATCGAGAGGAAGAGGAACGGAAGGCGCAGGATTGCCTAAACCTTGGTCACGATGAATAGATAGGATGTTAGATCAAGTCAAAGAATGGTCAAAAACGAACCCCTCTCGAGACACTAGTGTTGTCCCAATAGAGATTCGTCTGAAAAGTGATACAGGTGGAGATACGGTTGACGTAGTGAATGGGCCCGCAGGGCTTGTGTTTACTCCACTGGATCCTCCCGGCCCTGTCTCCTTTTATCTCTGGCACACAGACCCTCTCTACAGAGGAGGAACTCTCACTCTTCGCAGAACAATTCTTCGCGAGACCCTTGTGCAGATCGCAAAACTCATTGAGACTGAGTGCAAGGGTCATCGGTGGCAAAGGACAAAGGTTCTTGAACAACTCGCCGCACAGCAGACATCTGCCGTCTCTCCTCAGCAGGATACTCATGAGCTCGATGAGGCTCTCTGCTTTGTTCTTGATTTTCAAAAGGTGATTCTGGATGACATTCATAAGAAGGTGCTCCATTTTCCGAAGGACCTCAAGAGCTGGAATAAGGATATGCCTGTGTGGACCACGGGCCTTGGCTCACGGTGCCTATACCACCTTCCCGGTGAGAAGCATATTAAAGCAGGGTTCGGATCATGGCTAACCGCACAAGAGGCCGATGGTTGGAGGATTCGTTGGCCCATTCAAGATGCAAAGCTGGAGGATCTGAAGAAGAGGGGGGCGGAACTACACGTTTCACCGACAGTGGATAAGCCGAAAAAGGAGGACTGGGCTACTGTCATTGGGCGAGCAGATACAATCGCATATCTATTGAAGGAATTTCAGTAATATTGAAGCACGTCCCACCCAAAGCTAACTCTATCTAAGTGAATAGAGACCCTCCGATGGAACTATATTCCGCAGAGGCTGAGAAGCTGAAAAAGTTACTGGGAGAGTGGCTAGCTTCGCCCGACCAGGAACTTGAGGCAACCTTTGGTCCCAACGGCACAGTCGATATCACCACATTCCTTTCCGTGGCTAAGCGTCTTCGTGCGCGCGGGTATCGTGCTCTTCCCCAAGAGGATCGCATGACAATCACTCTTCCCGAACATATTCGTTTCAGCGTAAAGGGGCTCGGTGTTATTCAGGCCTATTGTCAGGATGATATTCTTGCTGGAAAACCCTTTATTACCGTCATCAAGGATCGGACCCTAAAGGAGGCAAATGTGGATCTGGACGACTACGAGACGCGTATCAAGTCGCGTCGTGAAATCGGCATGGCAAATGATGACGGTAGAGTGCGTGAGGTCTTCTCAACCTGGAAGCAGCAGAAGAAGGCATTCCGCATTATCCGCCGCTGGAGCTTCGAAGGAGAGGGGCTTGTAATTGATATGTCAATTGTGCGCTCAACTTCTAAGGATATGAACGGCAATTACAAGTGGCAGCGCGCCTTCAAGGAGCAGGATGTCATGTCCTTCATTCCCAGTTATGAGATTGAGGTGGAGATGATCCGCATGGAGGGAGATACTCCTGAGTCCGCGCTCAAGCGCCTTGTAAAGGGTGTGGGCGAGGTTCTCCGCGGAATCCAGAAGCACACCTTTCTCCTCCGAAAGTCTGTCAGTGACCGCGTGAAGAATTCCTACTATGACCTCGTGGGAGGCAAGCAGTTTCGCGGTGTTGCTCCTGTCACACTGGAGCTCAAGAATTTCACCCCTCTTGTTTCAGCAGAAGAGGGTGTTCCCAATGTTCGCACAGGATACAATGTGACAGACAAGGCAGATGGACTTCGTGTTCATGCGTATTGCGATTCGAAGGGGGAGCTCTTCATGATGGATATGAGTCTGAATGTCTACAAGACTGGTCTCGTGAATCAGGCGTGCCGCAGCAGCTTGCTCGACGGCGAGTGGATCACCAAGACAAAGGATAACACAGCAGTGCAGCAGCTCCTCCTCTTCGATATCTACATAAATAGTGATAAGAAGAAGGTATCTGAACTGCCATTCTATGTAAAGGACCAGAAGGAGACACGCTATGAGCTCATGAAGGCGTGGATTTCACGGTGGAATGACAAGACAGTTGTGGGCCCTGGTATCTCTGCATCCACCAAGCTCCAGGTTGTGATGAAGAACTTCTTCTTCGCTGATCGGTCCGATACGGAGATCTTTCTTCGCGCATCCCAGGCTCTGGACATCAAGGGGATCTACAATACTGACGGTCTTATCTTCACTCCTAACTTGACTCCTCTTCCTGGAAAGGCTGGCACAGGATTCCTCGAGCAGTTCAAGTGGAAGCCGGCCCACGATAACACTATTGATTTCCTCGTTTCCTTTGAGAAGTTCACGGATTCCAGAGAGGAGCGATTTACAGTCGGTGTCAAGCCGAGCACGGGTGAGACAGTTACCTACAAGACTCTGCGCCTGTTCGTGGGTAGCAGCACGGATGCGGGATATCAGAATCCGCGTGAGACGGTGTTAGAGGGAAAGCCCCGTGCTCCGAGAGGAAAGGGTCCAGGATATCGCCCTGTCATCTTCAATCCGAAGGAGTTTCCTGATACCATGGCGAGTGTGTGCCACCTCCAAATGGCCACAGATCCTGACACGGGTGAGGACTATGTGATGACGGATAACAGTATGGAGCCGATCCAGGATAAGAATATCGTGGAGATGGCCTATGATCCTTCCGAGGCACCTGGTTGGCGATGGAAGCCGCTTCGTGTGCGCATGGATAAGACGGAGCGTCTTCAGAGGGGCATCTTGGGTCGCACGCTAAACTCAGAAATGGTGGCTGAGAGTGTCTGGAACAGTATTCACGATCCGATTACGAAGAGTATGATCCGCACAGGAGCGGCTCAGCCGACGGAGGCTGAACTAGAGGGTCTCTCCAAGGAAAAGGAGGATCGCGAGGCCATCTCTCGCCGCTACTGGGCGCGCACGGCGCCTGAGGCCGATCTGCGCCAGGTAAAGGGGCTGCGCGATTTCCACAACAAGTGGATCAAGGAGCGGATCCTCTATGCTACAGGTCTGCGGGGCGGTGGAAAGACGATCCTAGATCTCGCAGTTGGAAAGGCGGCTGACTTGCAGCGGTGGCGGCGCATGAATATTTCCTTTGCACTAGGATGTGATAATGCGGGTGAGAATATCACTGATCCTGAGAATGGTGCCTATCGCAGATATCTGAACACGCTGGCTGGGGCGCGAGGCCAGCCGGTTGCTCCAATGATCTTTGCAATTGCGGATAGCAGCAAGAGACTTCTTGATGGCACTGCGGGTGTAAATGAACAGGAGAAGGATATTCTGCGAAGTGTTCTGGGGCGCATTAGGCCGACGGGGCCTGTCCCTGCGTTTGTAGAGAAGGAGGGTGCGGGCAAGCTGAAGATGGGCGCGGACTGTATCTCAATGATGTTTGCACTCCACTACATGTTCAAGGATAAGCAGATGTTTGATGGATTTCTCCAGAATGTGGCCGATTGCCTCAAGGTGGGTGGCTATTTCATTGGGTGCTGCTTTGATGGAAAGAAGGTGTTTGATCTTCTAAAGGGAACGCCGAAGAATGGGCGTAAGTCTGGTCTCCACGGTGATGCGCTTCTATGGTCCATCACGAAGAAATACGATGAGGATGAGCTGCCGATGGATGAGAGTGCATTCGGCCTCAGTGTTGGTGTTGAGTTTATCAGTATTGGAACGGAGCACGATGAGTATCTTGTGCCCTTTCCTCTTCTGAAGGCGAAGATGGAGTCGATTGGATGTGAGCTTCTTTCGGATGCGGATCTCAAGGAGGTTGGTCTACAGGACAGCACCAATACATTTGATGTTTCCTATGGAATGACAGGCAAGTCTTTCCCGATGTCAGAGGCGGTGAAGCAGTTCTCGTTTCTGAATCGGTGGTTTGTGTTTAAGAGAAAGGCTGAGAAGCTACCTGACGAGGTCGCTGTCGAGGCGCCTGGTTCTGCTTTAGCACCAAATGCAAAGACGGTGAAGAAGTCGAAGATCCGCGTTGTCTCCGCCCTGAAGGGTCAAGCCCCAAGCGTAGAGGTTCCTGCACCTGTGGAGGCTGCTGGTCCTGTAAGTGCAGCTCTTACAGGCGCCCCTGCTGTTGTTCAGCAATTGGAAGAGGAGGCCCCTGGCCCTGTGCCTGGATCTGTGCCGGCTGCCCCTGCTCCTCTTCGCACAGTCCCTGTCGCCCCCATTCAAAAGGGAAAGACGACCTATGCGCCAGGTGAGGTCTTCCAGTTCTACGCCAAGGCTGCGCTTCAGGACAAGCTGAAGATCAAGGAGCCTGGTGCGGGTCGCTGGCTCGCCCCCTCCACGCATTTCCCTCTGAAGGACACGGACGGAATCACATATCCTTCTCTTGAGCACTATGTTGCTGGAATGATGTATAAACTGGCGACGAATAAGCCCACCGTTGCTGTCTCTGTCTTTAGTCGCGATGGCGAGATTCACCAGGAGTATGTGCGCCAGCGTCTCACGGAGACGGCGGGTGGAACAAAGCCTCTCGTTGCGGAGAGAGACTATGACCTCATGGACCAAGAGGCAAAGGATGTGAAGGCGGCGGTTCGCACTGCTGCAATGAAGAAGTATGGCGCTATACTGGATGAGGTGAAGTGGGCCACTGTGAAAGATGAGGTTCTGCGCGATGCTCTCAAGCAGCGCTGGGAGCAGGATGCGAAGCTGCGCAAGATCATTGAGGCGGTAAGGAATCAGGGGAAGATCCTCTTATTCTATACGCCTGGTGCTGCTGCAAATCTGGGTGGTATTCGCCGTGATGACGGATCCATCGAGGGAGATAACAAGATTGGAAGAATCTGGATGGAGCTGGCGAATTTCCCTGGCTTCTGACCTTACTAATCAAGTCATCCCGTAAACACTCGCAAGAGTCCTAAAATGCTTTACAAAGGTCATCCATGCCTGAATAGGAACCCCCTGTTGCTGGATTGCCCTTTTTTCTATTAATTCAAATAACTTGAATTGCATTGTAATATTTACACCTGAATATTGCGCAGAGAGTTCTGTATGAGGAAGAATAGCCTTATCAAGGCGTCTATTGACATCTTGATGAAGTTCCCAGAGCCACAACCGTATCCATTCTTTCATAGATTCATAGGGCATAGTCTCAATTACTTGAACAGGATGTGCCGTGATCCAAGTCTTGTAGTGATCTCGGCATTCTGAGCATGGGAGCATGGGCCCAATAGCCTTTAGAAGTTGGACCCATGCTCGTCTCTCGTCGGACTCATACAAGGCAAAGACAACCTTTCCTGCCTTCTCTGCGAGGCCGTGGAGAACAGACCAGACGAACGGACCCCATTCCCTATTTTCAGGATATGCGGGTCCAGGAATTTTACAACTACACGGCATCTATACTATGAGCCGAACATCTATCTTCTTTTTACACGCATGAAAGGACCCTTAAAATTTGAAGTTCAACCTTTCCAGTAGGTAGGTATGGATCTTTCTGGGCAACTGATTCCGATCAAGTCAGTCCATGAAGCAATTACCCTCTCTGTTCCTTATGACATGTATCATGTAGTTCAAGGATTTAATCACTTCTTTCAGACTCTTCCATCTGAAGAATATGTGAACTGGACAACTCCTCTCCATGAGCAACCACGCTACATGACTCTAGAGCAAGTGTTCAAGTGCCTCGCTTCTATTAATCTGACACAAATGGACTATGAATCCATTCAAGGTCGTCTTATTGGAAATCTCGCTTGTCATAGAATTGGATCCTATGAATATATTGAAGAGGTTGCCAAGAAAAATTCTAAGGCCTTTGTAAATGGAAATTAGTAAACAGATACAGGGCCTCAATGCTGGCCTACTAGGTCTTTTTTCTGCCTATCTCATTGGAAGAGGGGACGTGGGTGCAGAGGTTATTGCTATTCCCGCCATTTCAACCGGTAAATATGTTCTGCTGGCAAATACAAAAGGATCGGACACACAGTGGGCACATTATCTCTCCTGGTTTCTCACAACCCCTATTATGCTTTATCTAATTTTTTCTCTGAACAATATGCCTTTTATTCGCATGGCTGTCTTAATCGCGATGAATCAGCTCATGATTGTCGCTGGGTATATGGGCGAGGGTAAAGATCCTTGGTTCTGGTTTATCGGTGGCTGCTTTGCATTTCTTCCCATTCTCTATGAACTTGCTATGTTAGAAAAGGGTATTCCTCTAATCGTTCTGACACTTGTGACCTGGTCCCTCTATCCCGTCGTGTGGGCCCTGTTCCACGAAAAGTTGATAACGTGGAGCAGTCGTAACACAAGTTACTCATTCCTCGACTTTACTAGCAAGGCCGGTCTTGTTACACTCTATCTCATTGAGAAAGGTCAGTTAAAGATATAGACCAGAGGACCTAGAGAATGCCCGCTGACTGGCAAAGCCTTGCTCGGATTAATGAGCATGAACGAGATAAATATGTGCAGTTTGATGAACCTACACACATTTATACAGTAAAAGGAAAGACGGCAGGATATATCAGTGTAACTAAGTTTCTCCATGAGTTCTTTCCTCATTTTGACGCGGATGCTGTGATTGATAAGATGATGGCAGGCAAGAAATGGAATGAGGAGAACAAGTGGTTTGGAAAGACAAAGGAGGAGATCAAGGCCGCATGGGATGCAAACGGAAAGGAGGCAAGTGGAGCCGGCACTCTTATGCACTTGTCCATTGAGCAATTTCTGAATGGTGCGGAGCATCTGATCTCACAAGAGACAAAGGATACTCCTGAATGGCGCCAATTCATGAATTTCTGGAGAGAGCATGGCCATGATCTTGTTCCTTATCGCACAGAGTGGGAAGTGTGGGCGGAAGAATATAAGCTCACTGGAAGCATTGACATGATCTTCTATCGCAAGTCTGACGATTCCTATGTTGTCTATGACTGGAAGAGGGCGAAGGATATGAAGACAGCGAATGAGTTTGGGGGGCGCGCCTTCTATCCTCTAGATCATCTTCATGATACGAATTACTGGCACTATACTCTTCAGCTCAATGTGTATCGTTGGTTTCTAGAGACGTATTATGGTCTACGAATCAATGATATGTATTTGATTGTTCTTCATCCGAACCAGAAGAACTATCGGCGTTTCCAGCTAAATCGGCTAGAAGATGAAATTGGTGAGATGATGGAGGCGCGAATGCGCGCAGTCAAGGGCGGTTGTAAGCAGAAGGTGATTCTGCCTAATCCTGCTTGTGAGATTGCCGACGATTAGATTTGCGCGTAGAGTTACGATCTCCCCCTTTTTTTGCCATAAACTGGCTGAGCAATCCTCTTGGAAGTTGGGTGGCGACAGGTAAGTCTCCACCCATCGGATCCAGTGTTAGAAGTGCAGGGCCAGTCTCCGTGATCACAAGAAGAAAAAACTCGGTCTTAGGATCTATGATCCTCGTTTTCTTAATAGGATTGAATTTGGAAAAGAAAGTGTATTTAGTCGCAGGAGGCGAGACGCGCAGATCAATCTGCGCAATAGACACCTGCTTTTCTTTTGAGATTCTTTCCATCTGATCCTCTTTAAGAGCATGCTGTTCCTCAACGCGATATCCTAGAAGGCCCACCAAACCTGTCAGAGTATCGCGCCGCAGTCTTAGGGAGAGAGCAGCAGGATCCGTTTCTCCCAGTATACTTAGAAGAGCGCCTGGTAACTTAGTGCTCTCCTCTTGCGGCACTACAGACCCTTTTGTCCCCTGTTCCTCAAAATAGCGCCCCTTCTCTCCTGTTGTGCGAACCCACTTTCTGAAGAGCTCATACCAGATTGCATCTTTCTCAGGAAAGATGAGTTGGTCTCCATCTGTGATCACACGATCAATGCGGCTGAATCGGCTCACCTCATTTTCAAAGAGTTCGCGCCGTTTCTCTGAAAAGCGCAAGAGCTCCTCGACCAGCTTGAAAAAGAGGAGTTGCGCAGTGTCAACGGTCACCGTGCCCTGTTGTGTTGTTTCAGGAACATGGAGCATACATTGCTGTCCTTCGGAAGACCAGACACAGCGTCCTGAACAGGACTCTTGTCCTAGAGATGTGCAGTCTACACGCTGAATTGTGGACCGTCCACCCTTTGGCGAGTCATCGGATAGCCAGCTCATCACTGTTGTATAGAGTTCCGTATGGAGATCCTTTCGCTTTTCATAGAGCTGCTTATCTCCAAAGATTGTATCACGGAGTCTCTTTCTGAGTTCGCCCCGCTCCTGTTTGTCTGAAAGCCAATTTGCAAACGTAATGCGCAGATGCTCAAAGATTTCTGAAAGATCAGAGGCTGTCATTTCAGCCGGTCCATCTTCCTTATCTCCCTTATCAAAGACAATCTCTTTATTGATCCGCCATTCCATTGCTTCTCTGCTCATCTCCTTCATCTCAACACCCTCTATTCTCTCGTCTATGACAGGTGCTCCTGGCAAACGGAGCCTTATTGTCTTCACGGGTAAAATCGCACCATTTCCTAGAACTAGAGCAAACACCCTCTTATTAGAAACCCAGGCCTCCTTCACTGAATAATCGCCATAGCGACCCAGATCGGTTCCTATAATAAACTCACTGTAAAACTCAATTATATCTTTAGCATTTGCCGTCTTAATATCTTCCCAATCCAGATAGATTTTAGTTATTTCAGGAAACATCACACCATCGTCTACACATGGAATAGGAATGAGCTCTCCCTTATCAGGATTGCTAAAGACAAGAGCTCCCAGATGGTTATATGCATCACGTATCTGACTGTCCAGAATCATTCCCTTGCGCTTCAGCTTTCTCACGAGTTCAGACGCAGGAATGAGTTGTCTGGGATTCACCTTGTAGCCACTGCTATAAGAGAAAATGCCGCGGCTATAGCATCCATGATCACTCATGAATTCCTGGATTCTCTCCTTCACAATTTCTGGCCATGCGGCCATGTTTTGCAGATTGAAAAGGATTTCATAGGATCCCTCACCAACATAGAAAAGGGGTTCCCAGATTCCTGAATAGTGGTGAAAAAGAAAGGCGACATCATTATTTTGGTAGAGGGCAGGATTGAAACCATAGGGAGGGCAACGAACCTCTACTGAGCCCTTTTCATCTACATCCAAGATAATAAAGGTGATTCCAGCAGATGTCTTCTCTGAGTCCTTCGTATAACGGGTGAGAAAATTGGGCTGGGCCAGCAAAGAGGCAAACTGTCTATATTCCTTCACTGTCTTTTCGCTCTCTAGCCACTCCTTAAAAAAATTCAGGCTGCTATAGAATCTCTCTTTCGGTTTCTGCGCTTCGCCAGGAAGCTGCAGGTCCCAGTTATTCATATCTGTCCCCTCCAAGGCTCTCTGGAGTTCAGATGTGTTAGGAGCCTTGGATTGAATATCAAAAAATTCCAGGAGAAAGTTTCCATAATTCAGCTGAAAAAAGAGACTGGGTTGCCGATCAAGGTTCTGTAGAATATTTGTCTTCATCTCCTTGGCACTGCGCAGCATATAAAAGGGTGCAATAGCCGCTAGAAAACTGTCCCCCTTGAATCTCTCGCGATTCTCCACCGCAATACGCAGAAATCCTGTGGCTCCATCCTTCAGTTTGTGAAGATCGCCCTTGGGATTGATAAGATCGCGGAGAGGATCCTGCTTGAAATACTCATCAAGGCCATATAAGAGACCAATCTGCGGTTCAACCTTTGTCTTTAGAACTTTCTTAGTCTTCTGCTCCTTTTCTTTCTCAAAGGTGACCACGAATTCCAGAGGAAGTTTCTCATGACCGATGATATATTTTAAGCTATTTCCATATTCCATATATTGCGTATACTGCTTCTCAGGGAAAAGTGGAGTATCACGATCCAGAGTTTTTGTCGGTTTAGGAGCTTCCTGGTCCTCCTCTTCTCTAGGAGCCGCATCCTCAATACCGTATTGGCGCAGCTTGTCATAGTAAATATCAGTTCTATAGATTTTCTGAGGCTTGATGAAACAGCAGGGAAGATAGAGACCTTCAGGGTGAGGCGTCTTCTTCAAGAATCCAACGTGAGTATGATACATCTCATTTGTCTTTGGTGCCTCCTGTCGAATGAGCACTGTTTCATTGGGGTTCGGGCTGCGACGATTCTTAATAGCAAGGCCTTCGCAGAAAGGGCACGAATTCGGCGCCTTCTTCTTTCCCTTGGGCCTTCTCATTTCAGTCCCCTTGAAATCTTTCTCGAGCACAATGAGGCCGTCTTTTGTGCAAAAATATTTGGAACAGACATAGAGATTCTGCTTTCTCTTCTCAGGTGTAGAGCCATATTCCAGAAAATTAAAGACTTCATCATAGTCGCGTTCAGGCTTGACAAGATCTGACTTGGACCCCTTTTCAATCGGATATTTTACAAAGACAATACCGCCCTTCTTAGACTTATCTGCTCCTCTTGTTATTTCATCCAGATATATGGTATCATTCATCTCATCGTATTGCTGTCTTGTTACAACTGCGGGCTGGCGTGTCACATTGGCCGCGCACATGGAGACGTATTTCTTGAGTGAAGGGTGAGTCTTTGTATAATCAAAGAGGCGCTTATCAGCCTCCTTGAGTTTTGTCAGAAAATAGTCGGCAATACCACCTTTTTCCTCCTCTTCCTCTTCTTGCACACCCTCCTCTTCCTCTTCTGCTTTTGCGACAGCAGCGACAGAAGCGACAGGAACCTGTGACAGTTCTTCGCTCGGTTCAACAAAATCATTCTTAATTTCCTCGGCTATGTCAATGGGAGCCTCACCCTCCTCTGGAATTTCCATCGCAAACTGTTGCCAGAGCTGGTCATCTCCTTGAATCTCAAGCTCTCCCTCTTCTTCCTCCTTGGCTTCTTCTTGGCTTTCCTCTGCCTCTGCCTCTGCCTCTGCAGAAGCAGAAGCAGAAGCAGAAGCAACAGCAGTAGCCTGTGCGACCACCCTCGGTGATAGTTCAAGATCGCCCACACTTGCAGTGAAAAGAAGAGACATTAGAGTTATAATTCTCTCAAGGTTTGTAACCGAATTTACATTGTAAAGATGAAATGAATAGAAGGGATGTTGTGCGAAGATGGCAATATCAATTCCACTATTATTCTTCTCAGTGTAGTCTTTTGATTCAAAGGAGACAACATCAAACTCCCCCTTTGACGTAAGCCATTTCTTAACATATCCCTCTGCCTGCTCCGTCGTCATTTGAAATTCAGATTCAAGGGTGGGAATCAGATCGGTCGAGATCATTTCTCCCTGAATATCCTTGCGGCTCGCATACTGTGTAAGAAAAGCGAGGATTTTATCTTCAGTGAAAAAGTTGCTCACTGCCTTGAATCGCAGCATTGCGAGAGGTTGTTCTCCAGGAAGAGGCGCAATCTCCTGGAAAAAGGGCATGAACGCAGGAAGTTTCGCGCGAATTGTTTTCTTGGTAAATTGCGTTGATCCTGCAGGTAAGTGGATTCCATAAATGAGAGTTGCAGAATGAAGTTGGGGCGGTAGAGTGGCAAAAGGGAGATCTTCAATCGCGCTCGAGAACTTCTCGAGGAGTTCAGGCGTCAGATCTGTCGTTGTATCCAGTTTTCTGACACCCTTCGGCGGCATAATAGTAGCGTCGGCAGATCCGCGCTCAAATAGACGAAGTGTCATGTAAATAGGATATTCCTGTGCAATACCCTTCTTTAGAAGAGCCTTTGCCATGATAAAATCCTGATTTGGCGTAGGACTTCTATCCCGCGTCCACTGTTTCAGAAGGCGCGGATCGGCCAGATCAGGCGTGTTATCATCACGCATATGGAGTTTTGTGATCTTGTTTCCCGTTGTCGGCATGAGGCGCATATAGGGAAGAAACTCGGTCACTTTCGTTGAATAGAAAATGGGTTCAACAGGTTCTTCCTCTCCTTTTATCCACTGTAACTGCAACTTGCGCAGACCTGAAAAGGCGAGCGTATTCAGTTCAAGATCAGATAAAAGAGAATCAAGTCTTTGAATAAACACCTCGGATTGTTCATACAGTCTGGAGCGCAGATCGAGTGCCTTCTGATCCACAGCATCCTTTTCATGGGTGAGGTTGGGAAAATAGGGATAGAGAAGGCCATTCCATGCCCTCTCTGAGAGATCTGGCTGCTTCAGATCTTCATAGATGAAAAGGTGTAGTTTACGATCTTTTACAACGGTTGTATTCAGTTCCTCATAGGTCAAGCGCTGCCGCCCCGTGTAACTCAGAAGACGGCGTGTGCCATTTTCATCTACAAATTGGACGGCCTGTGTAGTGACTTTTTTAGAGTCGAGAGGGTTCACAAGAGGTATCTCCTTTTTAAGGCCAGGAAGACTCCAGAAATAGTCAACAGGGCGGATAATGGAAGCTGCGGGCTGAATACAGAGAAATTGGTGATCAGGTGCAACTTTGAGTTCCTTGTAAATGGCGAGTTTGAGATCAGCAACCGTTAAAAATGGATAGAAATTGGATAGAGTGAGTGTTGTTGTTTCTTTGCGATGAACTTCAATTTCAATGGAGATAGGCCCAAGAGAAGCTAAAGGGCGAGATCCCACATTGCTTATGATTTCCATTATTTTTTCTATATCCATATCCGGAACCTTCTACTTCTAGCTGTGAGAAACTGTTCCAATCGATTGATCGCTGCCGTCTTTTTTAGGGTCATAGGTCGGCTGATCCGTTATTTTCATACCACAATAGGCGACAGGGTGCGCCTTAAAGTCACGGTGTGTGTAGACGCCGATTTTCTCCGCCTCACGAAGCAGCCAGCCAAAGTTATTCCAGAAATCAGGACCGTGACCCACAGACTCAGTAATCATATGTGCCATTTCATGGATTGCCACGAATGTCATGACATCATTATTGACTAGCTCTTCATCATTGTCTTCATCTCGCTGTCTCAGACAAAAGTGGACCGCCTCCCCCTTATTCACGCTGTAGCTGGTAAATTCATCATCGGGCGTTGATTCATATATACGATTAGGGTCGGCCTTGAAATTGCGGATGAGCTGTTTCACCTGCGGCTTATCAGGATATCTGGATTCAATGTGGACCTTGAGTTTATTCATGCGAATACGGAGCTCCGCCAGAAGATTCGCGGCTCTCTGTTTATCGGGCATATCGCGGACCATATATGTATTGCCATCAACAGTGGATTTAATAGAAACAAGAGGATATGAACTTGCTCCAAAAAGTGATTTTACTTTACCTAATGCATGTGAGAGAGCGGCTGAATATGACTGCTCGTCTGACATCTACCCGGGAGTCATAAAAAAGAGAAAAATTCTCATCTTATGAGTCATTATTGATTAATAAGGTCAT